>Ga0256826_1002136_pt1 | contig 12159 bp, 12 predicted proteins | sample CV79metaG_FD_185975 | JGI IMG/M metagenome (GOLD analysis project Ga0256826, IMG submission 185975) | Hydrothermal vent microbial communities from East Pacific Rise, Pacific Ocean - CV79 | ecosystem: Environmental > Aquatic > Marine > Hydrothermal vents | place: Pacific Ocean: East Pacific Rise... | reverse complement strand
AACTATCAGTATGATAAGGGGAGTTGACATAATTATCCTTTATTTTATTGTTATTCTATATCCAACACCATAGCAATTTTCTATAAAATAATCACAAGAATGATGGAGTGAATCCATCTTCTTTTTGAGTCTTGATAGTAATTGTACTATATTATTGCAACTATTGTGCTTCATCTCTTTTTCTCCAAATATTTCATAATGTATATCGCAGGCACTTAAAAATGAATTTTTGCAATTAATTAGTATTTGAATTGCTTTAGTTTCATTTTTAGTTAATTTTAACTCTTTTTCTTTGTAAAAAAGCTGATTAGAAACTTCATTCCATTGATACTCTTTCGTTAGAAATAATATATTTTTAGCTGTTAAGATTTTTATAATTTCATCTAAGTTAGAGAATAATTTTTTATTTTCAACAGGTTTAATTAGATATCCGAATAGTTGAAGGTTAATTGCTCTCATTAATTTTTCTTTATCCGAGTAAGCACTAATCATAAGTATGATTAAATCTTCTTCACTACTTGTTTGTCTAAGTTTTGAAGCAACACTTATGCCATCAAGTCCATTAATATTTACATCTAAAATAGCTACATCAATACTGTTTTTTTCATAAAGCTCTAAAGCATTATCTCCATTATCAGTTGAAATGACCCTATTAAAATAGGTTTTGAAAATTTCACTGAAATTTTCTCTGACGAGTTTGTCATCTTCTACATAGAGTAAAGTAAAGTTGTTTTTCATAATATAATCCTAAATTGTGCACCATCTTGAGTATTTGAAGCTTCTATTGAACCCTTTAAGTGCCCTTCTAAAATAACTTTTGAGAGGTATAATCCAAGTCCTGAACCAGATTTTTCATCTTTGTTTGTATAGTTTTCATTAAAGATAAATGGAAGATACTCTTCATTAATTCCACCAGCATTATCTACAATGTCTATATATGTTTGCCCATTTTTGTTATAGCCAAAAATTTTGATGATTTTTAGATTTTCAACACTCTCTTTAAAGGCTTCTCTTGAGTTTTGGAGTATATTTAAAATAATATGAAGTAGTTCATTTTTATATGTAACGATATTTTTTTCAAACTTTAAATCAGTATTTATTAGAATGTTTTGAAGAACTGAAGAATCACTACTTATTTTAATAGCACTCTGAATAATCTCTGCAATATCATACTCCTTAGCAGTTCCTTGTGGGTTGAAGAAATCTTTAAAATCATCGATTGTATCACTGAGAAAATGTATATTATAGTTTATAAGTTGCATTTTTTCAGTGAGTTCTTTTGTATCGATTTTTACATTTTTCTGGAGTTTAAACTCTAGAAGTGTTGTAACTGATGCTATTCTATTAAGGGGCTGCTTCCATTGATGGGTTATTGCGCTAATCATATCTCCAAGTTGAGCTTTTTTATTTTTACTGATGATAATTTCTCTTTGATCACTGATTTTTTTCTCAAGTAATGTAACATTGTAATGCATAAGATAAGAGAATATAAGTGCTTCAACAATAATTCCAAAACCACCTGCATGAAAAGTTAAAAAATTGAGTTCTATTAAGCCTGACATACCTAAAATAGTGATTATTAAACCTATAACATATGAACCATATGCAAAGGAAAAAATAACTGCTAAAGGATGTGAAATTTTAAATAGATAAACAGTTAAATAGATAAGGGCTGCCGTTGTAAGTAAAAACATAACTTTAAATACTTCCATGGCAAAAGTTAAATCAATTAATAGTGCTGAGAGTATGTTAAGAGAAATAATAAAAAGAATGCTATTAAGTACATAATTTATTTTTTTAGTCATTATTTTAGTATTTAATAATTGTTTGATAAATAAAATTAAAAATGCAGGCATAAAAATAGCTGTTAGATTAAACCAATAACTACTCTCCCCATAGAGTGAGTAATAGCTAAAAATTATTCCATATTTATACATAAGGCCTATTGCTGGAGTGATAAGATATAGAGCATATAAAAGAAATTCTCTTCTTCTGTTGAAAAGGTAAAGTGTTGCATTATAGAAGGCTAGAGTGAACATAATAGATATGACAATAATGGAATAAAAAGAAGCTTTAACAAGGGCTTCTTGAGAAGCTTTTTTAGTGTATAGATTAAGTGAAAAGAGATTACTCACCATTGGTTCATTTTTTATATATATAGTAAGCATACTTTTGGGTTCAATAGTAACATCATAAAGTAGTGTTGAGCCAGTTAAATCATTAAACGGATTCTCTTTTAAGATGTTAAAAGTGTTTTGTTTTATAAGTTTATTATGTATATATATATAAATACTTATCTCTTTTGAGTAATAAGCAAAATCATTGTGTAAAACAAGTATTGTTTTTAACTCTGTTAGGTTATGGAGTTTTAGCTTATACCAAATAGTTCCAGTCTTTCCACTAAATGAATGTGTATTGATTATAGGCTTAAATAGTACATTTTTAACTGTTCTTATCGTGTATGATGAAGCTTTATCTTTAAAGTATAGAATTTCAAAATTTTCATATTTTTCATCTTTGGAATTTAATTCAAGTGCATGAAGGGATATGAAAAATGATAAAATTGAGAGTAACAATATTTTCAACATTTATAGTACTCTATTCTTCTTTGTTTTATATAAGGCAGAATCCACATACAAGCTTTTTTCTATAGCCATATAGTAACCAGTAAATTGAAATTTATTTTTCCAAGAGGGAAGAAGTACTACATCTTCATTTTTAGTAAATAATGAAAGAGGTAGTAGAAAAAAAAGTATAATATTTTTAAACATATAAATATTATAGCAGAACAATGTCGAACAATTATGACATTGTTACTTGGAGATGTCCTTTGCGGCTACATAAGCACTAGCCCAAGCAAATGCGAAGTTATAACCACCTCGTTTACCAATTATGTCAAGAACTTCTCCTACAAAGTAGAGGTTTTGACACTTTTTAGACTCCATAGTTTTATGATTTATTTCTAAGGTATCTACTCCACCACCACTAATCTCAGCATGACGAAAGCCGTGAGTTTCACTCACTTCAAAACGCCAGTTTAGCATCTGATTTGCTATTTTTTTTGCTAGTTTTGTATGTATCTCTTTTGCAGAAGTGGCATTTGAGAGTGATAACTCATCTAATATCCCCTGTGCAATTTTGAGAGGAACTAAACCAACTAAGATGTCAAGAATGGTAAACTTTGTCATATTTGAGGCTAAAGAACTTATGTATGAAGAGAGTTTTTGCATAGTAAACTCTGGAAGTAGATTTATGCTTATGTCTACTGCTTCATAGTTTAACATTGCTAAACTCGCTCTTTGAGATAGGTCTAAAATAGCAAAACCTGAAACACCGTAGTTCGTAAAGAGAACATCACCACTTAGTGTTGTATCTTTTTTATGGTTAAGAAGTAGTGTAACTTCGGCGTTTAACTTTGTGCCACTCATTTTGTGTGCTATAGCAGAAGGGAGATGAAGTTGAACGAGTGATGGGTAAGCTGGTATGATAGTATGTCCATAGCTGAGTGCAAACTCCTCACCATCAGCATTCCCACCTAAGTGTGAAGCCGCGCGAGAGCCTGTAGCAACTACTACGGAGTCATATTTTTTGAGCATAGCTTGTATATCTGTTACTTTTGTATCTAAGTGAAAAATAACACCAAGACTCTTAGCATAATCTTCAAAGATTCTTGCAACACTTTTAGCCTCATTACTAAGAGGATAAGCTCTTCCATCTTCAAGAACATTTAGAAGTAGTCCTATCTCTTTAGCAAATTTTTCAAACTCTTTAAATCCAAATGACTCTAGTGCAAACTTAACAAACTCAGGGTTATCGGAGAAGTAGTCATTGGCGTTTAAGTTGGCGTTTGAGATATTACATCGTCCATTTCCTGAGACTAAAATCTTTTTAGCAGCTTTAGTGTTTTGTTCAAAAAGTTCTACTTTGAGTCCAGCTTTTGCACAGAGCATAGCAGACATAAGACCAGATGCACCCGCTCCTATAATCGCTACTGTTTTTGCCATTAGAGAGTCACCATTTTAGCACCAAAACCACCTAAGTGTTGTGGAGCATCTTCAAATTTTTGTACTCTTGGGTGTGCTTTTAGAAAGTTTTTTACTGCAAAGGAGAGTTTTCCTGTACCTATACCGTGGTAGATGATGACTTCATCCCATCCATTCATCAGGGCATCACTTAAGAACTTATCGAGGACTTCACAAGCCTCATCGGCTCTCATACCGTGAAGGTCACACTTAAGACCTGCTTTTTTCTCAACATTTACTTTTACATTTGTAACTGCTTTTGCTTTGATGATTTGAGTATGCTTCAGATGCTTTGTTTTGACACGGACTTTCATACCATCCATCTCTATAGTAGCTTCTTTCTCTCCACGCATAGAGATAATCACACCTTTTTGAGAGTGGTACTTTACCTTGTCACCAACACTAAAGGCCACATCTCTTTTTATAATCTCTTCACTTATTGGTGGCAGTTTCTTTTTAGCCTTATTCATAGCTCTATGAATAGACTGAGAATCATTCGCCTTAGCTGCTTGTTTAGCTTCACTTATGGCTACATCGTAGCTACGTTTAAGAGCTGCTTTTTGCTCTTCAAGCTCTTTTAGGTTTGCCTCTTTAGTCTCTTTTATATGAAGCTCTTTGAGTCGTAACTCTTCGAGTTTTTCATCTACTCTTTTATGTTTCTGTTTTAGTTCGCGTTCTAGTTGTGAACCACGTTCTATGAGAAGACTTAACTTCTCAGAGTTGTCACCATAAACAGCCTTGGCTTCTTTAACGATGTCATTTCTAATGCCATAACGAGATGCTGTCTCAAAGGCATAAGATTTACCGATGATACCCTGCATAAACTCATAAGTAGGTTTTCTCTGCTCTTCATCATAAATAGCAGCCATAAGTTCTACATCATCACGATCAGCCATAAGTGCAGCAAGGCGTTTATGGTGAGTTGTCACTACTACTTTTTGTTTGCGTTTAATGAGGTCGTCTAGTATAACTTTAAAGAGTGCAGCTGCCTCATCTGAATCAGTTCCAAGCTCTATCTCATCAACACCAACAAGGGCAGAAGTCTCTTTAAATATACGAGAAAACTCCTGCATACGTCCTGCAAATGTTGATATGTCATTTTTAACATTTTGAGGGTCATCTATGATACTCAGGACAGTTTTAAAACTACCGATGTGAGACTTGTTCTCATCTAGTTTCATAGGAATGATATACTTTGCCATAAACGCCGATGCGAGTATTGATTTGAGTAGCATTGTTTTACCACCAGCATTTACACCAGTAATCATAAGTATATTTTTACTAAAGTCTACACTGATTGGTTTTGCATTGTGAAGAGCAGGGTGTATGAAACCATGTAGAACTATTCTAGAATCATTTTTACTCTTAATGAGTTGCATATTTTTACTCTGGGCAAAAAGTACACGAGCTTGGTAGTTGTCAAACTTTGTAAACTCTTTATCTATGAAGTTTATAAAAGGCTGTATCTCTCCTAGCTTAGCTGAGAACTCTTTTGCATACTCATAAAAGATAGCTTCGCGCTCTTGCTGTATAAAACGAATCTGCTCTTTAGATTTTAAGATACTATCGGGACTTACATAGAAAAAACCAGAAGTTGAACGTCCAACGACAGCACCTTTGAGAACATGGTTAAAACCACCACGAACTAAGAGACAATCTTCATTGTTTACGAAGTGAACCTGTGTATCTACTAGATAGCCTGCAAGTTTTGAGCTACCCATCATACGTTTGAGTGAGCCTGACATATTGTTTCTATGCTCTTGGATTCTAGCACTTAGACCAAAGAGTGTTTCATCAAGATTTTCTTCAAAGTTTCCATCGTGTGTAAAGTATTTTTCTACTTCTGTAAAAGTTACAGGAATATCGATTTTACTCATCCACTGACCGATAAGTCCATCTATCTCACGGTTTCTAAAGTATCTAAAGTAACGAACTATCTTTACTATCTCAAAAATCTGCTCAAAGTTTAAAATACCGTGCTTTTTCAGATGTCCCTTTATGGCAAAGAAGTCTATAACTTTGGGAGGAGCTTTAAACTCTAGTTTGTCTAGTGCTTTGATATATCGAAAGTGAAGCTCTTGGTCGCCTTCAATATAGAGAGCAGATTCACGAGAAAAAAAGCTTTGAAATTGTGTGATGTGGTCGTTTAAATCGAGTTGTTGTATAAGTAACTCGATTTTTGATTGTTTAGTATCTACTCGCAAGTTGATGCACTAATCATCTGTGTATAGTTCGGTGTACCCGCTTTACCGATGAAAGTATAAGTCCCAATACTAAGAGAGTATAAAGTGGCGTTTACTTCAACACCCTTACAGGAAACACTTTTTCCTTGTTTATACTTTGCAACAACACCATTTAGTATCTCTCTTTGAGTTGAACTATATGAGTTAAACGCTACGGCACTTAAGATAATTGTAAGTAGAACAACTGAAACTATAAGCTCTTGTTTTTTTGTAAGTTCTGTGAAGTATTTAAGAGCTAGAAAAAAAATCCCTACAATTATAAGCCCTGCAATATATCCCACTATGCAGTTCCTCTAATCTGGTAAGTGATGTCACCAGCACCAAAACCGATGATAAGACCACTGTCTATTCTTTGAATAGCTTGTTCATCTTTTACAACTGTTATATGGTTATTTGCACGAGTAATTTTATCTGCCATAGTTAAGTTATACTGTTTAAACTTTTGAACAAAATCAATCTCACGAGGAGCTTCACCAGCTGCCCAAACAGGAAGAATTATAAGCTCTTCTGCACCCTCAAAACATTTGATGAAAGCATCAAGGTTATCAATAGTACGAGAGTATTTATGTGGTTGCCAAATAGCAGTGATTTTATCAAAACCTTTAAGACGTGCATACTCTTTAACTGATTCAAATGTTGCTTTTATCTCTGTTGGATGGTGACCATAATCATCAATGATTACAGCTTTTTCTTCTGCTCCAACAATGTCAAAACGTTTTTTGATGCCTTTAAAAGTTAAAAGATTTTCTCTTATAAGTTCTATATCCATAGACTCATTTGCAGCTAAAATTGCAAGAGCTGCATCAAGGGCAATGTGTTTACCAAATCCCCAAACAGCAAAGCTTCCTAAATCTCGGAGTTTAAATCTTGTGTGAGGTTCATTGTTTATGAGTGCATACTCTATCTCTGTTATATCAGTTGATGGATATAACCAATGTGCATCTACTTCATCTATAAGTGTTGCTAAAAATGGATCTTCGGCGTTTAAAACTTTACAAGGTGCTGATTTTATAAATGTTTTATATGAGTCATAAAATCTATCGAAGTTATAGTCATAGTACTCCATATGCTCAGGTTCAGCATTTATTACTATGGCACAGTGAGGATTTGAGTTTATGAAACTTCCATCACTCTCATCTGCTTCAAAGAGCATAACATCAGTAGTCGCATCGTAGCGAACATTTGAGCCAAAAGCTTTTGATTCTGCACCGATGATAGCAGAACCATTCATAATAGCTGTAAGAATAGCAGTTGTTGTACTCTTACCATGTGCACCAGCAACAGAGTAGACTTTTCTATCATCAAGGATTTTAAGGAGTGCTTCACGACGAGCTAATACTTCTATGCCCTTAGATTTTGCTGCGATTACTTCTGGATTGTCAGGACGAATGATAGCAGAGTGAACTACTAAATCTTGATTATTTATAGCATCTGCTGAATGTGGAACACTTACCGTTATTCCCATTTCACGGAGTTTTTGTGTGATGATTGTATCTTTGATGTCTGAGCCACTTACAGTATGCCCTCTATAGTGCATGTACTGTGCAAGTCCTGATATACCAATGCCACCAATTCCGATAAAATGTATTTTCATAAGCTATTCCTTACTTTTCTTGAGCATTATCTAGCAATTTTTGTGCCGTTTTACTAAAACCTGAGATGTAAAATGTTTTGTTGCCTTCAGTCACAGCAATATCTGCAATATTTGACATAAAATCGTCAATATCCATATTTTCTGCAGCTGCAAGCCAGTGAAGTTTAAGTGACCATGAAAACTTATCATCATTTGTCATACCACTAAGAACTTCAAAAAGAGCAGAAGCATCTTTAATAGCACCTGCACTGTAGTGCTCCATCGCATACTCATAGAGTGCACGAGTTGTTGCAAAGTCTTGTACCTCACTCATGTCAAACTTTCTATGTGACTCTAATGTCTCAGTAAGTCTCTCTAGTGCTAGGTCAAGAATATTTGAGTAAAAACCATGAAGTGTCTCTTCATCAAGAAGTTCATGTGCTTGTGCTTCTAATACATAGAGTGATGCGATGTCATTCTTTGTCTGTGCCTCTAATACTTTTGTTTTTAATTCGTCTACTTTATTCATCTAAACACTCCTTAATTCTTTTTAATGCTTCTCTTGTTTTTGCTTCATTTTCAACTAAAGCTATTCGTATATATCCAACACCAGGGTTTTCGCCTTTAGCATCTTCTCGTGCTAAAAACTCTCCGGGAAGAACTTTTACATTGTACTTTTCATAAAGTTTTGTAGTAAATGCTAGGGCATTTTCTACCTCTATCCATAAGTAAAAAGTGGCGTTTGGAATAGCAGTACCTAAAATCTCTTGTGCGATTTTAAAGTTTGCCTTGTATATTTCACGAGAAGCACTTACATGCTCTTCATCACTCCAAGCAGCAGCTGCTGCACTCTGAAGAGGAAGAGGACTTGCACATCCAACATAGGTTCTATACTTCATATATTCTCTAAGTATCTCTTCATCACCTGCTATAAAACCAGAGCGAAGCCCAGGGGCAGAAGAGCGTTTAGAGATAGAGTTGATGACTAAAGTATTTTTAAAAGTAGGGTTTCCAATATGAATAGCTGCTTCAAGAAGAGAGGGGATAGGCTTATCTGTATAGATTTCACTATAACACTCATCATTGAGTAATACAAAGTCATATTTAAGTGCTAGGTATACCCACTTACCTAGCTCATCAAGGCTAAGAGTTGCTGTTGTAGGGTTGTTTGGAAAGTTTAAAATTACTAAGTCACAAGTAGCTAAATCATCTTCATTGATCTCAGGTTTAAAGTTGTTAGCTGGAGTAAGATTAATGTGTATAACCTTAGAACGAGTTGCAAGAGCTGCCCCTTCATAAATTTGATAAAAGGGATTTGTATATGCCATAACAGAGTTCTCTTTGTCAAAGAGTAAAAACTGAGGGAAGTTAAAAAGTACTTCACGAGTTCCAAATGTTGGGATTATTTGAGCATTTGTAAGTTCAATGTTAAATCTTTTTTTATTAAAACTTAGCATTGCATCACGAAGGTTTTTCTCGCCACCAGTTTTTGGATACTTCTTAAGCAGATGAGTGTTCTCTTTAAGTGCTTCTTGAATGAAGGATGGAGTCTCAAACTGTGGCTCACCAATCGTTAAGACAGAGGGAGTATAGTTATTGTTAGGTATAATGTTTTGAAGTAAATTGTTTAGTTTTTCAAATGGATATGGTTCAAAATTCATGAGTTTTCGCTTTATCTAATATTAATGCAATTATATCTAAAAAAATCTTATCTACAATTAGGAGCTAAAAATGAAGATAATTTTGAGCCTATTTCTAATACTTATTTTGATGGTAACACTTATATTTAAAGTTGATAACAGTGCTTTAGTTTTACAAGAAGAGGCACTTCATAGAGCTTTTATGGCATTTAGTTTAGCAAAAGGTTTAAATGCCATAATTTCACTCATACAAGGGACGGAGCTCTCTTTTACTCCTGTTGGGATAGGGCTTACTTTTAGTGTAGGAGAGGTACTTGATCCTTTTAACGATATGGTTGAAAGGTTCTCTTGGGTGATGCTCGCAGCCTCTGTCTCTTTAGGTATACAAAAACTGCTGTTAGTTTTAAGTGCAAAACTTTTTTTGCAAGTCCTATTATCACTCAGTATTCTTACAAGTTTATTACTTTTATGGTTGAATAAACTTCAAAAATCTAAGCTGCTTTTTTATAGTTTAAAACTTTTTGCATTTTTAGTAATCTTGCGTTTAGGTGCAGTTGTCTTTGTCTACTCATCAGAAGCACTCTATAACTCAGTGCTTGAAGTTGAGTATAAGGAGGCTAGTGCTGTAATAGAGAGTACAAAAAAAGAGCTAGATGCACTAGAAAAAAAGAATAATAATATGGTTAACTCAAATAAAAATGAGAGTTCATGGCAGTGGGTTGGTTCAAATGTTGATAAGGTTAAAAAAAGTTTAAATATCTCAAAGCAACTCAGAGGTTTAGAGAAGAGCATAGAGGAAGCTTCTCAAAATATCATCACACTAATTACTATTTTTATAGTCCAAAGTGTACTTATGCCTCTGCTTTTTTTATGGTTGAGTATTTTGAGTATGAAAGTAATCTTTAGGGTAGAGTTTAATGAAGAAAAATTAAAACTGTTGTATAATCACTCATATAAATAAAAAGGTCTAAAAATGAAAATACTTTTATCGGCTACATTAGCACTACTATTACTCGGTTGTAGTAATGAACAGAACTCATCTTCAGAAGAAGTTTCACAGAGTGTTCAAAAAGTTGCAGAAGTTGTAAAAACAGAATCTAAAGTAGTTGCAAAAATTGTCAAAAAAGAGATGGAGACAACAGCGCATAAAGTAGCTAAAAAGAGTGATGAAATAGTTACGAAAATTGTAAATAAAGTAGAAAAAGTAGAAGTTCCTAAAAAAATAGTTAAAGAGATAACTAAGCCTATAATTCAAAAAGTAGATGGTGCAAAATTATTTACTAAATGTGTTTCTTGTCATGGTCAAAATGCAGAGAAAAAAGCCTTAAATAAGTCAAATATTATTAAGGGCTGGGAAACAAATAAAATAGTTACTGCAATAAATGGTTATAAAGATGGTAGTTATGGAAGTTCTATGAAAGGTGTAATGAAACCTCAAGTTGCAAAACTTACAAAAGATGAAGTTCAAGCACTAGCAGAGTACATCTCTAAACTGTAAAAGTTTAGAGAGTATTTATTCGGTACCCTACACCATAAATACTTTCTAAAGAGTCTACAGGAAGTTTTTTTCTTAGTTTAGAGACAAGTTTTCTAATGTTTTGTGGATCTATTGTTTCATTGAGTGATGTGAAGTATGTCACAATCTCTTCATTCGAGTGAATTTTCCCAATCTTTTTTGTTAAAACTTCTAAGAAAAGTATCTCATATTTTGTAAGATAAATACTTTCATTGTTATTTAAAAGTATTTTTGTTTCTCTGTTATATGTAAAATTAGTACTAAAGTTGATTTCATTATCAACTATTAACTCTGTACCTGATTTATTTGATTTTTTAGAAATACTTAGTAAAACTTTTAGTAGTTCTTGGTAGTCAATAGGTTTTTTAATAAATTGTTCAATTCCCAAGTTAATAAGTGGTAGTAAGTATGTTGATTCATCATGTGCAGATAAAACTACGATACTCTGTTTTGAATTTATTTCATAAAGTTTTTCAGTAAGTGTAACACCATCCATTTTAGGCATTTGAATATCAGTCAAAACGATATCATAAGATTTTCCATCTTCTAGTTTTGCTTTATAAACTTCTAGTGCCTCTACCCCATCTGCAACACTGTCGACTCTTTTAAAAAAGTTTTTTAAAATCTCAGTAGTATTTATTCTAAGTTCAGTATGGTCTTCTGCAAATAGTAAAGTTAGTTCTTTTGTGTATTGAAGTAGTTCTTTTGAATTTATCATTTTATATTTTTATTTTTTCCTTAGATTGTTGTGAGTATAGCAATTATTGAGCTTTTATTCAACTAAAGAAGGTTATAATCACACAAATATAACTAATATGTATAAAAGAGAGACATTTTGAAAATAATTGTAAATGGACAAGATAAAGAATTCAATGAAAATACAACACTAGAAGCATTATTAAAAGAGCTCTCTTTAGATGGTAAAGTAATGGCAGCTGCTGTTAATATGGATATTGTAAAACAAGATAGTTGGGATAAATATATTTTAGTCGATGGTGATAAGTTAGAACTGCTTGATTTTGTCGGTGGTGGATAGACTTTTAATAGTTACAACTCCGATGGCATACTCTCCATCATGAGTGATTGAAAGAGCTACATTCTCAATGTTGAAGTTAGTAACAACTTTTTTTGAAAGTGCTATTTTTGGAGCACCTTTAGAGTCTTT
>Ga0256826_1002134_pt1 | contig 12160 bp, 10 predicted proteins | sample CV79metaG_FD_185975 | JGI IMG/M metagenome (GOLD analysis project Ga0256826, IMG submission 185975) | Hydrothermal vent microbial communities from East Pacific Rise, Pacific Ocean - CV79 | ecosystem: Environmental > Aquatic > Marine > Hydrothermal vents | place: Pacific Ocean: East Pacific Rise... | reverse complement strand
TTTATGAAGCAAATAAAGATGTTATTCCTAAAAGTAAGAAACTAAAAAAAGGAATGAAGCTTAAAATACCTGTTACAGATAAGTTTATTGACCAACCTGAGCATTTAGGTTGGCACTAATTTTTTAACTCATGAGCCTTTTAAAGGCAGCCAACAACGTAGCCAAAATACCTTTTGGCCTGATGAGTTCTGCGATGAACTCATCATAGCTTATATGGTGTTCTTCTAAAAATGCCTGTAGATACGCAATTGATTTTTCCATTCCATGCTTTTTTTCAATGGATAACATGGTTGCATAAAGCTCAGATGCTGCATCAATAACATCTTGTGGTGCTGCACGTCTAAATGCCGTTAATGAGGTAATTTTGCCCTCTGCATTAAATCTTGGTTCTAAATCAGCAATAACCCAGTAGTATCGTCCATCTTTTGCAAGATTTTTAACAACACCAGAGATGGGTTTTCCTGCTAATAGATTTTGCCAAACTAAATAAAAAACAGCTTGTGGCATATCAGGATGTCTTAATATATTGTGAGGTTGTCCTACCAATTCAGCTTCTGAATATCCTGAAACTTCAGAAAAATTCTTATTGCTAAAAATGATATTTCCTTTAATATCTGTTTTACTGACAATAAACTTTTTTTTAGAAAACTTTATCTCTTCGTCGAGTACTATTGGTCTATAAATCATTTTAAACTCCTTGAATAATTATATATTATATTTTAACTAAACTTATATAAAATAACTCATTATTTATCCAATTTTATTTAAAAATAACACTTAATAACATATTTAAATTTTTATTTAAAGGAAATAGAAGAATAGTGTGAGAGAAAATTCCGTAACAAAATGTTACGGAATAGAGATTATTTTCGGTTTTTACCTGCAATAATAAAACGTAGAGCATTTAGTTTAATAAATCCTTCTGCATCAGATTGATCATAAACATCATCTTCTTCAAATGTTGAGTGTGCTTCTGAAAATAGAGATTTCTCTGATTCTCGTCCAACTACCATTACGTTACCTTTATAGAGTTTTAATCTAACTGTTCCCTCTACATGTTCTTGGGTTGCATCAATTGCAGATTGAAGCATTTCACGCTCTGGAGACCACCAATAACCGTTGTAGATAAGTTTTGCATATCGTGGCATTAATTCATCTTTTAGGTGTGCTGCTTCTCTATCTAATGTAATGGACTCAATAGCTCTGTGACCTTTTAGCATAATTGTTCCACCTGGGGTTTCGTAACATCCACGTGCTTTCATTCCTACATAACGGTTTTCTACAATGTCAATTCTACCAATTCCATGTTTGTTTCCATAAGCATTAAGCTCTGTCAAAATAGTAGCTGGACTCATTTCTTCGCCATTAATAGCAACTGGATCTCCATTTTTATATTCAATAGTAATGTATTCAGCTTGGTCAGGAGCATTTTCAGGGCTTACCGACCATAACCACATATCTTCATCTGGCTCTTTGCTTGGGTCTTCAAGAACCAAACCTTCGTAAGAGATGTGCAGTAAGTTTGCATCCATCGAGTAAGGAGATGCTTGACCTTTTTTCTTTTCTATTTTGATTCCATGAGTCTGGGCATACGCCAAAAGTTTTTCACGGCTGTTTAAATCCCACTCTCTCCACGGTGCAATAACAGCAATATCAGAATTAAGTGAAAGGTAACCGAGTTCAAAACGTACTTGATCATTTCCTTTTCCTGTTGCTCCATGACTTACAGCGTCAGCACCTGTTTGAGAAGCAATCTCTATCTGTTTTTTAGAGATAAGTGGACGTGCAATAGATGTTCCTAAAAGGTACTCGCCTTCATAGATAGTATTGGCTCTAAACATAGGAAACACAAAATCTTTTACAAACTCTTCACGTAAGTCTAAAATAAAGATGTTTTCAGGTTTAATTCCCATTGCTAAGGCTTTTTGACGAGCTGGTTCAACCTCTTCGCCTTGACCTAAATCTGCTGTAAAGGTTACCACTTCGCAGTTGTATTCATCTTGTAACCATTTTAAAATAATACTGGTATCAAGCCCACCAGAATACGCTAATACTGCTTTTTTAATCTCTTTTTTTGCCATAATGCACCTTTATTGATTCGTAAAAATTTTTGTGGAATTTTAACATATAAAAGTGTTTATTTTGCTTTGGATTACTGTGTATTCAATATCATAGGTTGTTCTTCAAATTGATTGGTCATTGGGATTTTTAGGGACATTCCATTATATATTTTAAAATTTTTTCCAATAAGATGTTGATTGGCTGCGTATATTTCTCTATATTTTTGTCTGTCTCCATAGTATTTTAATGCAAGTTGATAGATATTGATATTGTCTTCGACTACAATCTCTACCCATGGAAGATTCTTAACAATGGGTAGAGGGTTACTCTTTTGAATAACAATTTTTTTTCTTAAAGTTTTCTTCTTTGGAAGAACTTTCTTTTGGACGATTCTTTTATGAATAGTTTTTTTATGAATAATCTTTTTGTGAGCAATCTTTTTACGAATACGTTTTTTATGAATACGTTTTTTGGAAGCAAGCTTTTTACGAACAACTTTTTTCTTTTTTTGACTAAAAAGTAATTTCTTTCTATTTTTTGAGAGTTTCTTTTTTGTAATCTTTAGTTGCGTATTTATCTGTGCTATTTCTCTTTTTTTCTTACTTTTATAGCGTTTAAACTTTTTTTGCAGAGTATCCAATTTTTCTTGCAGTTGTTTTTTTTCATTGTCCGTTTTTTCTTTATATTTTTTAACCTTATGTAAAATTGTATTGATTTGTTTTTTTCTTTTTGATTCACTGTTTTGAGTTTTTTTCTTAGTTTCGCTAGAACAGCTTATCTTTTTTGTTTCAAAAAAAGGTATGGTACAACCCTTCTCTGAATGGTTTGGTTGATGCAGTAGGTCATTGGCGAGTAGGAGATTAATAGAGATGAATAGGAAAGTTAAAATTATTTTCAAGGTTTTTCCTTTTTATTGTAAAGATTTATCTGAAACTTAGCATAAAAAATTATATAAAATAATAAAAAATTAATATTAATATTTATACATAACATTATATTGATACTTTTTGTGTAGAATAATAGGTTTTTTAATAAAGGAATGAATTATGATTAGAGAGATGTTTATTGTCATCGCTTTGTTGACTATAACAAATGCTGATACAGATAAAATGCCCCTAAGGGCTAAAGCAGGGCAATGTTTTACAAAATCATTTTATCCCCCTGAGTACAGTAAAACAATACATATTAAATCTGAGAAGAGGGTACTTTTAAACGATGCTAGTGTCAAGTATGAGGTTATTCCTGCTAAGTTCTCTTGGTATGAAGAGAGAGTTCAAATAAGTGACCTAAGAGAGAAAATTAGTGTAACACCAGCAGTTTATAAAACAATTCATAAACGAATTCTAGTAAAAGCATCAGAAAAAATTTGGAGATATAGTTTAAATAGAAACTCCTCTAAGGCATTTAACTCTTGTGTGGATTCAGCCAAAAGTGCAGGAATGGATATTGAGAATGCTACTGTAGGAACATGTTTTTATGAACATTATCGACCTAAAAAGTATAGAACAACAACTGAAAAGATTTTAGCTTCAGAGGCAAGTGAACGTATTGTTGTTACACCTGCCAAATATAGAGTCCGTAGTAAAAAAATTATAACAGACAGTACGACTGCTAAACTGCTTCCATCAGTGGCTGTTTATAAAAAAGTAAAAGATAAGGTAATTGTAGAACCTGCACATACAGAATGGAGAAAAACAACTTGCCAAAATAGGGGATGTAACCAATCTGAAGTGGTCTGTTTGGCAGAAATACCTATTAAATATCAAGAGCTAACAAAAAGAGTTGTACTTCAGCCTGCTGTCGAGAAACGTGTTGCCGTTACTCCAAGATACAAAACAGTACAAATTGAAGAGCGTATCTCTCCTGTTCAAGAAAAGAGAATAGCAATTATTGCTCGTTATAAAACAATAGCTAAACAAGAGAAGATTATGGATGAAAAACACTTTTGGTCTGATGCCTCTTCTAAAAATGCTTCTACACGTTTGCATTCTCAGTGTAATAAGATTTGTTTAACGGAGACTCCTGCTCAATATAAAAATATTTCTCAACAAGTAGTGCGAACCCCTGCAAGTAGTAAAAAAAACAGTACACCTAAAAAATATAAAATAGTAAAAATTAAAAAAATTCATCAAAAAGCTTCCTTTAAAAAAGTTGTTATTCCTGCTGAATATGTAACGGTGATTACAGAAAGAGAGCGTACCAAAGGATACTCTAAGTGGATGCCTATGGTTTGTGAAGATGCGATGAGTACAAATATGGTTAAAAAAGTTCAACGAGCTTTGGAATCAGAAGGTTTTTACCAAGGAGAAATTGATGGTGTTTGGGATATTGAGTCAAAATCATCTGCTAGAGCGTATCAAAAATCTAAAGGTTTAGGCATTACTTCTAAGCTTTCAATAGAGACTTTAAAGGCGTTAAATATCTTTTAATAGAGCTAACAATTATCTAGCTCGATTAATATTTTTTAGATGCTCATTATAAGAGTGTGTAAAATCGTGAACGCCACCCTTGTTTCTCATAAAGTAGAGATAGTCTGTTTTTTTAGGGTTTAGGGTGGCTTTGATGGCATCTATTGAAACGGAACAGATAGGATATGGTGGTAGACCTTTGTGTGCATAGGTATTGAAGCCACTTGTGTCTGTTTTAATGCGTTTCGGTGTCACTTTTACATGAGAATATTTTCCATAGTTGAGTGTACCGTCCATTTGTAGAGCCATGTCTATCTTTAATCGATTATAGATAACCGAGGCGACAATAGGCATCTCTTTATTATTTGCAGACTCTTTTTGAATAATAGAGGCAATGGTTAAAACTCTAAGCCACTCTTTTTTATCGTATTTTTTAAATGCTTCTATCGCAATTTTTTCATAATGTTTTTCACTCTGTTCTATTAATGTTTTTATAATACTCTCTTCACTACTGTTTTTAGTGACATGATAGGTGTCGGGTATGATTCCTGCTTCTTTATACGAAGAGAACTTAGTGTACTGTTTTTCTAACAGTTCTACATCTAAATTTTGTGTTTTTGCAATATCTGCTAAAAATATAGGGCGAGTTTCGCCTGGAATTAAGGTTATAATATCAATAGCCTCTTTTGCCGAAGAGAGTTTTTGTAGGAAACTAATACGCCTCATAGTCCCCTCTCCAATAGTTAGTGTTCCACTTTTAGGTTGATTTAATAAATAGTCTAAAATATAGGCATCTATTTTATTTAAATCATACCCTTGTTTATTTAAAGAGTATATTATTTTGGTAATTGAACCCTTTGGTAGAGTAACTGTTTGGGTTGTTTTAATAGGAATAGAGATATAAATTATAAATAGTATAAGTAAAATAAAACTTAATTTTAACAGAAAAGATAATATTGAGTAGAGTAAGTTTAAAATTTTCATAAATCCATTATACTCATCTATAGCTTAATTTTATTTAATAATATCTTTTTTTATTTTTTCAATAAGCTTAAAATAAGCTTTCTCCATAGATTCCATTATCTCTTCGGCAATATGGCTACTTGGTATTTTTGTATTAAAAAGCTTGGTTTGACTCTTTTTTGTTTTTAGATTTTTTATCTGATACCTCGCCTCTAAAATAACTTCATTTTTATAGGCAATAAAGCGTTTTATTTTTACAGATACTTTTATGTCTGTCTCTTTTGAACTCTCCCAAGGATAGAGATAGATATTTGGATTGTTCAAAGACTTTTGTAAATAATCAATAAGAACATTGGTCAGACGCTTTTTCATTGGGGTTAACCAATTGGCATTTTTTAGTCGAATGACACGATAAGGTGTAAGCTGATAGACAACAGAGGTATCTGTAAGATATTTAGGAATTTTTACTTTTTCAATAGCAATGGTTTTTCTGCAATGGTAAGAGGTTGAGATTGTATCAATATTATCTCCAAAAGTATAATACTCTTTTGTACTGCATCCTGCAAAAAGTAATAGAAGTAAAGGTATAAAAAATATCTGTTTCATCAATCGTCTCCTAATAGTAGTGAATTTGGTTTTCTTTCTAGTTTACGGCTTATACGTCCTATAGATTCGGCTGCTAGTGAGAGTTCAAGTAGAGTAGCCGATAGTTCTGCTGAAAACTGAGAATTAGAGTTATAGCCTTGTGCAAAGGTTTGAAGTTCGCTCAATGTAGTCTCTAGCTCTTGAAGTGTATGGTTAACACTCTGTGGAAGTTGTTGTAACTCATGATTATTTGTAAATTTATTTAAATCTTTAACGGTTTTATTTACATTTTTCATGATTTTTTCTAAATCTTTTAATATCTTTTCTATGGGTTTTTTACTTTTAACAATAACTCCATCTAAGTGAGTCAATATCTTCTTTATAGGTTTTCTATTCTCTTGCACTAAAGCCGTTGCTGTTGTTAATAACTTTTCAAGTGGTAACTTTTTTAGCTTTGTAACAAGAGATTGAACTTCTGTTAAAAGGTTGGATGTTTTTTTCTTTGTTTGTGTTGGAAAACGCGTGTAGTCTCCTACTTTTATCAGTTTTGCTTTGGTTTTGGAATCAAATATCAAATCAATGTATTCAGCTCCTACCAAAGGTAAAGCTTGATTCAATGTGGCTTTTAACCCTTTGTCTACTAATGTTTTTAGAGCAAAACTTCCATTACTATCGTTGTTACGTTTAAAAGCAGAGGTATAGAGTAGGGCATATATATTAGAGTTTACACTTTGGTTATTTTCTGAAAAATGGTTCTCTATATCGGTTACATAGCCCACTTGAAACCCTTGAAACTCAATAGGAGAACCAATTTCTAATTTATGTTGAATGTTAAAAATAAAAGTATAAATTCTGTTCTCTTCCCCATTCATAAGTCGTTTTGATTGGACTTGACTCAAACTTTTATAGAGTGGAAAAACGTCTCCTTTTACTATTTTATATCTATTTTTTTTCTCTTTAAGTGTTTGAAGAGGGGTATATATAGAGATTCCTCCATGCACAAGTTGAGATATACTGGCAAGATGCATGTCTATTTTTCCTTGTGAAAAATTTATAGAAAATGAACTCTGTGCATAAAACTTACTTTTTTTATTAACGTATTTTGCGTATTGGTTATTAACAAAAATAGTAAAGTTTATCTTCTCCCCATTCGGAGCAATACCCACCCGTTCAACGCGACCAACTTTCATCATACGGTAGTAGACATTTGAGCCTTCAGAAATATTATAACTTTTAGGTGCAGATAGTAGGTAATATGTCCCTTCTGCATCGGTATCTATGTAGGGACTCTCTAGACCTATAAATTGATGTTTCGTGTATTCATCTTTTATTCCATGAAGTTCAATATATGAACCCGAAAGTAGGGTATCAAGACCTGAAACACCATGTGAACCCACATCTGGGTGTACAATCCAAAGCTTTGCACTGTTATTTAAGTAGGAAGCAACCTCTTTATTCATTTGTGCTTGTACGATTACCCCTTTCCCATCATTGGAAAGTGAAATTTTAGTAACCATTCCCACGGTAACATCACGCAGTTTTATTTGGCTCTGATTGGCGATAAGTCCAGCATTCGATTTAAAGGATATTTTAATGGTTGGTCCAATTTTAGTATAGTATTGAAATGCTAACCAAAGTGCAATAATCATCGCTAAAAAAGGAACAAGCCAAATAGTGGTAAGTATTTGAATTTTTTTTGACTCTTTTACTTTTGGTGCATTGTATTTCTGCATCTGTTAATTCCCTTTTTTTATTAGTTTTGTATCAAACGATAGTGCTGAAAGCATGGTAAAAAAGACCATTAGTGCAAACGATGTTGCCCCAGCCCCTGGGAATACTTGAACCCCTGAAAAGTGTATGAGTACAGAGAGTATAATGACAACAAATACATCTATCATTGACCATGGTCCAATAGCCTCTGTTATGTAAAAAAGTTTATACTTATCGACCCTCGACGAGTTAACATTATACTTGGTTGATAGTAGTAGATAGGTTATAAATATAAATTTTAGAATAGGAACAAATACGGAAGCCACCAAAATAATAAGAGCAATAGGGTAAGAGCCAACTTCCCATAAATGGATAATTCCACCCAATATTGTGCTGTTTGTCTGCACTCCAAACTGTTTTGTAACCAATATAGGGTAAAGGTTAGCAGGAATATACAAAATTATAGCAGTAATAAGAAAAGCCCATGTTCTATGATAAGAGATATAGAGAGGCTGATGTATTGTAGAGTGGCAACGTCTGCAAAACAGCTCTTTTTCTTGGTTTTCATAATTAACTGCTTCACAGGTATGACAACGGATAAATTTACTCTTCTCTATCATAATCGTCTCCATAACTCTTTTCATATTTTCGCCACAGCTCATCAAAACTGATATTTTTAGTAATGATTAGCTCTAAACCAAGGGTTAAAATAAACGCTACAAATGAGATACCAATCTCTATACGGGCATAATCAAACAGTTTTACCATAGCAACAAGTAGGGATATGAAAAAAATATCAAGCATGTTCCAATGTTCAATATGAGCCAAAAGAGTCAGCAGACGTTTAACAGCATAGCCATATCTTTTTATTTTTATAAAGAGGAGTACAAAAAACATCGAAGAGAGCATCATAAGTGGAAATAGGACAATTAAAAATAGAAACATAAGCCCAACTAAATATTGCTGATGTTCAACCAGTACAGCAAACAGCGATACTAATGAGAGGCTACGCTCTAACCCATTAATATTGATACTAATAATCGTAAATTGAAATGCAATTACCAAAGAGATAATAGTAGTAATAACCAATGCTAATTTTTTCTCTATCATATTGTCATCACGTCTATAGATTAGGGTATCACATTTAGAACAGAGAGCCTTTCCACCTTGGTGTAGAGGAATTTTACGATGCAGAGTATTACACTTTTTACAAATGATAAATTGGTCTAATTCTTTATTTGTTAGCATGTATTGATTATAGGGTATGTTTGTTTATGTTTTGATTACATTTGTTTTTTGCTTGATATATTAAAAGTATTTTTATTTTTTTAGTATAATAAAATTATTTATTTCTAAGAATAAGGAAAGAGAATGAATCTTAAGAGAAGAAATTTCATAAAAGGTGCAACTGTTGTAGGAGCAGTAGGAGTGGTTACTGCTCCTTTAGCTCTACAAGCAGAGGGTATGACAAGTTGGTTATGTGTGGTTGTTGATACTGTTGATAAATTAACAACGGATTTAAAAAGTAGTTCGGATACGGTTGTTGTAAAAGATATAAAAAGAGGTGGTATCTTTATATATGACTCTGATAAATCTGATATTAATGATGGGGGTACTGTTTTTAATGGTTGGGTAAGACAATATGATGGTGCATTAAATGCACTGTGGTTTGGAGCTATTGGAGATGGAGTTGCCGATGATACCCAAGCGTTACAAAAAGCAATATTTCATACAACTGGTTGGTATGGAAGTAATTATAAATTGGATAATTCAGTAGCTAAAACCCTCTACATACCAAGAGGTACTTACAGAATTACTGATTCACTAAGAATAACTCAAATGCAATATATAATCGGCGATGGGTATGGTAGTGGACATTCAAAAAGTACTGAAATTTTATGTGATTTTACAAATATTAGTCCACCTACAGATAACTATTCCAATACTTATGAAGGACATCCCTCAATAAGATTAGCTAAAAAACCAATGTTGTATAACGTTAAAATGGCAAATTATATAAAAATTGAGAATATTAGATTTAATGCTAATTCTAAAGATGTTTATGGAATTCATTTGAATGATATGTATTATTCTAAATTAGATACGGTTTCAATTACTAATTGTATGAATTCAGGGTTAACTCTGATTACTGCTCAATTCAATGAAGTTAGAAACATATCCTATATCAATAATGGTGGGCCTATACGAATTGTTAATAGCTGTACTATGGATTTTGATAATCTTGATATAGAAAACTCTCAATGTGGAGTTAAAAATGATTTAGAAATAGTTCACCATAGCAAATGGAAAGGTGGAATAAACATAAGAAATATTCATATTGAAGAGTTAGATGGTAGTTCAAATATAGTAGCAGGTTCAGTATGGATGATAGGTCAAAAAGGTGTTAAGATTGAAGGTGTATTTGGTCTATTTAGTGTTAATAGTGAAAGTGGCTCAACTGAAAGATACATACAATATGTAGACCCACAAGAGTATACTATTGATGGTTATACTTTTACCACAACAATTCCTCATCACTGTAGTTTAGAATCTGTTGGTTCAGGGCATATGTATGTTAAGCAAGGTAAAGAAGCCTATAGTAATAAAATTACAGGCTTTAGAGTAGAAAGAGAGGTAGACTCAAATGATAGACATCAGATAGATACCACTACTTTTGATAGTGGATTTGAAATACAAAATCAAGATAGAAGAAAATTATTATGGTTTGAAAATAATAATGAACAAGTGGTTCATCTATTTGATAATGCTAATAGAAAGTTTTATCCAACAGGTGGTCATTTTATCATGGAAAACACTTACGGTAGAGTTAAATTAAAAGCAGGTTATGAGATGCCTGATATTAATTTAATAGCAGATTTTGTAAGTATAGATAAGAGAGAGGGGGGTAGAATAGCCTCTTTTGAAGATGGTAAAATTATACTTAATAATTTACCCACTTCTGACCCAAATGCTCAAGGGCAACTTTGGAATGATAATGGAATTTTAAAAATAAGTTCATAGCAATATTAATTTAAAAAAATAAGGGGGAAAAATGAATCAAATAGTGAAATTATTTATCTTAAGTCTGTTGATTATAACAGGTTGTAATGATTCAACAATAAGGGGAGTTGTAGATACTACTCAAATTGAAAGTAATGCTACCGAAGAGAATAATTCAACTGAAAACAATGCTACCGAAGAGAATAATTCAACTGAAAACAATACTACCCAAGAGAATAACTCAACTGAAAACAATACTACCGAAGAGAATAATTCAACTGAAAACAATGCTACCGAAGAGAATAATTCAACTGAAAACAATGCTACCGAAGAGAATAATTCAACTGAAAACAATACTACCGAAGAGAATAATTCAACTGAAAACAATGCTACCGAAGAGAATAATTCAACTGAAAACAATACTACCGAAGAGAATAATTCAACTGAAAACAATACTACCCAAGAGAATAACACTACAGAAGAAAATAATATTACTATAACAGGTAAAATTATTGATGGAGAGATAGCAGGAGCAACACTCTTTTTAGATTTAAATAGGGATAATAAGCTTAATAGCAATGAACCCTTAACAATAACAGATTCAAATGGAAGTTATCGTTTAATCTTTACAGATGCTCATCAACAACATGAAAACTATAAAAATAGAACAGCCCCCTTAATTGCTTTTGGAGGAGAAGATATACGACTTAACGAGCCTTTTAATGATTATCTTCTTGCCTTAAGAGAGGAGAAAGATGAAATCTATATTACCCCTTTTTCTACATTAATTGCTCAAACATTTTTTGATGAGTTAGAAGATACCCGTTTAAATAAGCTTCAAAAAATAGTGGAAGTTTCTACGATAGAATCAAAAATAGACTCAATTAGAAAGAGTTTAGCTGAACTTTTTGGATTAAAAAAGAACCTTCTAACTAGAGACCCTATAGCGTTGGCAAAATCAGGAGATAATCGTTTATTAAGCAAATCGTTACAACTTCATCAATCAGCAAAGAGTATGAAAAAAGCGATGAGAGAAGATATGAAAACGCTTGAAATATCTATTTTACAAACCTATAAAGCTTTAGCTAAAATACTTAGAAAATTAAAAAATGAGACTTTGCAACAAGAAGAGAATCCTCTTCTTATTGCTATAGATAGAAGTATGGATGAGAGTGATATTTTTGATAGTAATCTGATTCAAAGTGTAAAAGAAGAGAGTCAATCACTTGTTCAAGAGATTAATAGATTTTGGCAAGGTCAAGAGGGAATATTAACGGATAATGCTTTAAGTGATGCCATTAGAAATGAAGAGAATCAATTAGAACCCGATACAATAGCTCCTATTATTACACTTCTTGGAGAGAGTAGGGTTACGTTATTTTTAGGAGATAGCTATACGGATGCAGGTGCAACAGCTGTAGATGATAGAGATG
>Ga0256826_1002133_pt1 | contig 12161 bp, 10 predicted proteins | sample CV79metaG_FD_185975 | JGI IMG/M metagenome (GOLD analysis project Ga0256826, IMG submission 185975) | Hydrothermal vent microbial communities from East Pacific Rise, Pacific Ocean - CV79 | ecosystem: Environmental > Aquatic > Marine > Hydrothermal vents | place: Pacific Ocean: East Pacific Rise... | reverse complement strand
GCCTATATGAATTGTCGAAACAACTTGAAGATACCTCCAGTTCCCTTTTTAACAAAGAGAACCTCTCTCTTAAAGAACAGAGAACTCTATTTTCTATCTCTACAGATTTAAAAGCATTAAAAATGAGTCTAAAAGAGAACAAACTATTGAGTCAACTCAACAACTACTCTATTCTTCAAAGTCAAAGTACAGCAGTAAGCTATACCCTTGAGATACTCTTAGATATTATTGATGAAAAAATTATTTATAAAACAATTAATGCCTTTAACAGTGAAGCATTTAAAAATAAAACTACAGAATCTATAGAGAGACAAAACACACTCTATCAGAGATACAGTTACACCTATAAAACAACGATAAAAGAGTTACAAAGTAATTTAAATGACAATCTATGGTCTCTCTTATTTGTCTTTTTACTTATTTTATTAATAGCATTCTATATTTTTATTGCTTTTTATCTATCTATTACCAAAAACTTAAAAAAACTTCAAACAGCATCAGAGATGATTTCGTCAGGAAGAACAACCATTAAGTTAGATATTGGAAAAAAAGATGAAATAGGTGATGCCCTTTTAGCTTTTAATACCATGAGTGAGAAGTTAACTAAAAATATCTCTTTTTTAGATGGATATAAAACAGCCATTGATACATCAAGTATTGTCTCAAAAACAGATAAAAAGGGAATTATCACCTATGTTAATGAGATGTTCTGTACCGTTTCAGGATATACACGAGAAGAGCTTATTGGAAGTGCACATAATATTATTCGTCATCCCGATATGGATCCTAAAGTTTTTGAAGAGATGTGGAGAGAACTTCATGCTAAAAGAATATGGAAAGGTACAATCAAAAATCAGAACAAAGATGGAAGCTCTTATATTGTTAATGCCACTATTTTACCTATTTTAGACAGTGACAATAATCTTATAGAGTATGTGGGTGTACGTCATGATATTACAGAGCTAGAAAAAAGTAAAGAGGAGATTAAAAAACAGCGAACTGACTTATTAACAGGTCTTCCAAATCGTAATCAACTCGTTACAGATTTAAAAACAGCAGTAAAACCAATTATACTCTACCTAAACATAGATGACTTTTCTGGATTTAATGATTTCTATGGTTCAACCATTGGTGATGCTGTACTTCTTAACTTGGCAGATAAACTAAAAAAACTAAAACAGAAAAAACATTTTGAACTCTATAAACTTCAAGCCGATCAATTTATTTTGCTCTTTCAAGAAGGCTTTCTCTCAAATACTAATTTTAAAATCTTTTTTGAAAAACTTATCGAAGATATTGAAGTGGAAATCTCTACCCTAAATGTGGAGAATCAAAATCGTATCTCTATCGCTATTACAGGAGGTGTCGCAAGTTACTATGCACATGACAACTATCAAAAACTTATTTTATACTCAAACATTGCAAGAAAAAAAGCCCAACAAGAGCATAAAAAATTTATGATTTTTGACCATAGTATGAGTGAAAGTGAAAACTATGCACAAAATATTGAGTGGATTAAAAAAATAAAAGAGGCGATTGATGAAGATAGAGTAGTAACCTACTATCAACCAATATTTGATAATAAAACCGAAAAGATAGTTAAATATGAGACATTGGTTAGAATGTTAAATCAAGAGGGGTATCCTGTATCAACATTAACATTCTTAGAAATATCACAAAAAGCAAAACTTTATCCTCAAATTACTAAAATAATTATAGATAAAGCATTTAAAACATTTGAGAAATTAGATTATGAATTTTCAATAAATTTAACCATTGACGATATTCTATCAAAAGAGATTACTACCTATATCTGTAAAAAGCTTGAGAACTATCCAAAGAGCCATAATGTAATTTTTGAAATTACAGAATCAGAAGAGGTTAATGATTACAAAATTATTAATGATTTTATAAAACGTATAAAAAGACATGGTGTTAAGATTGCCATAGATGACTTTGGTTCAGGATATGCAAACTTTGAACATATTATTGGAATTGATGCAGACTTTATTAAAATAGATGGTAGTCTTATTAAAAATATCGATTCAGATAAGAATGCAAGAATTATTACCGAAGCAATTATATCATTTTCAAAAAAATTAGGAAGAAAGACAATTACAGAGTATGTCTCAAATGAGGAAATATATAATATTGTCAAAGATTTAGGAGCAGATTACTCTCAAGGTTTCTATTTTGGAGAACCATCAGCAGAGCTTAAATAGTTCTATTTTGTTGTTTTATATTTCAAGATAGGAAATAAGTTGATAATGTCGAATATCTCTTAACTATAAAGAACATCTTAAGTAAAGTAATTGATTTTTTTTTTAATACGTAGCTTCTTTTGGGAAATTTCTGTGATATACTTTGATTATGAAAACTCTAATAATAATCCTAAAGGTGTTAAGCTTTACCCTACTCTTTTCTAGCAGTTTGTTAAGTGCTTCAGGCGTGAATGGACCACAGCCAATTTATGATAAAGTTTACAGAAGTGACAGAACAGGGGACTCATATCACTTCTTGATTTTAACAAAAAGTGGTCACTATCACTATCTCTATACCAATAGAACTGATAAACTAACTAGTGCTGAACTTAAATCATCAAGTTTACTAGATATACTAAAAAAGAAACAGTCATGGGGACAATCATTTCCTAAAAAAGGAAAATATACTGTAGATAAAGGGAAAATCTATACCAAACTTTTATGGGATAGAATCAATGTTCTCTCTCCTAAAAAAATAAAATATTTAAATAAAGTTTTTTATCTTAAATAGTTTTATTCATCTCTTTTTTTAGCTAAAATACTACTCTTTCATCTCCCTATAAAAGGAAAATCATGCACGGATTTTACAGAGTAGCCTCTGCTGTTAATCAAACCACTGTAGCCAACCCTAAAAAAAATGCTATGGAAATTTTACCTCTACTAAATCAAGCCTATTGTCAAAATGTTTCTGTTATTCTTTTTCCAGAGTTAACACTCACAGGTTATACTGCCTCTGACCTATTCTTTAACCAAAGACTCTTAGAGGAACAGAACAGTTCACTGCAATCTATTTTAAAAGCAAGTAAAGAAATCTCAACCATAGCTATTTTAGGTATGGTTCTTCGACATCAAAATCGTCTCTATAATACAGCTGTTGTTATTCAAAATGGAGAAATTTTAGGAATTGTTCCTAAAACTTATATCCCCAATAAACAAGAATTTTATGAGAAGCGACAGTTTATATCTGGAAGAGAGATAAGAGAGACAACCACCACTCTATTTGAAGAAGAAATACCTTTTGGTGTCGATTTACTCTTTTCAGATGGGAAAGAGATGACTTTTGGAATAGAAATTTGTGAAGATTTATGGGCAGTTACTCCTCCATCGAATCAAATGAGCATTAATGGTGCAAACATCATCTTTAATCTAAGTGCAAGTAATGAACTTATAGGAAAATCTGAATATCGTGAAGAGTTGGTACGAACACAAAGTGCAAGATGTATGGGTGCATATGTCTACTCTTCAGCAGGAGTTGGAGAATCCACAACCGATACCGTATTTGGAGGACATGCTATTATTGCTCAATATGGCTCAACCCTTATCCAAAATCAACGCTTTGATATGAACGCTAATATCATTACAGCCGAAGTAGACCTGCAACGTATGAATTGGCAACGGATTAGTGAATCTAGCTATAGTGATGAGATAACCACCAAACATAGAGTCATTCAGCTAAAAAAACTACCCATAATCAAACAACTAAAATCATTTATCAATCCCCATCCATTTGTCCCCTCTGTCCATCAAGAGAAAGAGCATCGTTGTAAAGAGATTATTTATATTCAAGCCCATGCACTAATCAAACGAATGACACATGCTAAAATTAAAAAAGCAGTTATTGGTATCTCTGGAGGTTTAGACTCTACCCTTGCCCTACTCTCTACCCATAAAGCATTTCAACTTATGCACTGGGAGAGTAAAAATATTATTGCTATTACCATGCCTGGATTTGGAACAACCAGCCGAACCAAAAACAATGCCATAGAGCTTTGTCAAAAATTAGAGGTTACTCTGCGTACCGTTGATATTACAAAACTGGCTCTAACAGAATTTGAAGCGATAGGACACGCTGTAGATGACCACTCTGTCACCTATGAAAATGTTCAAGCACGGGCAAGAACCTCTATTTTAATGAATACCGCCAACAGAGAAGGTGGATTGGTCATAGGAACAGGAGATTTAAGTGAAATAGCTCTTGGTTGGTCAACCTACAATGGCGACCACATGAGTATGTATGCACTAAATTCAGGAATACCAAAAACACTTATAAAGTATGTAATAGAGTATTTTAAACAAAATAAACAAATCGCACACATTATTGATGATATTCTAGATACACCAATAAGCCCCGAACTATTACCACATAAAGAGAATCAAATTGTTCAAGAGACAGAATCAATTGTTGGTCCCTATGAACTACATGATTTTTTTCTATATCATTTTATTAAATATGGAGCAAAACCAAGTAAGATTCTATTTTTAGCCAATCTCGCTTTTGAAAACTATAGTGAATCTGAAATAAAAAAATGGCTTAAAAAATTTCTATGGCGTTTCTTTACCCAACAGTTCAAACGCTCATGTATTCCAGATGGTCCTAAAATAGGAAGCATCTCCTTAAGTCCAAGAGCCGACTGGAGAATGCCAAGTGATGCAGATTTGCAAATATGGATTGATGATTTATAAGCATAGAGAAAAATAGAGAAATTCAATACAATTTCTCTACTCAGCTATTTTAATCTTAGTAATATCCAAATTGCGACAATCTCCACCCATTGTGCAGAGTGCCAATGCACCAAAAATTATTATATTTTCACCTGTATCAAGCAAAACCCCTTTTGAAGTTGCATAGAGCCTAGAGACCCAACCATCGACTCTCTCAGCTGAATTTTTAGTTACATAACATTTTTTGGTATTACCTGATGAGGAGTAGACCAAATCAACACATCTATACTCTACATTTTTTGCTTCTAACTTAGAAGGCAACTCATCTTTTCCTGAAATCTCTAAATACTCTTTTGGTGTAGAACCGTTCCATGCGTTAACTGTTCGGCTACAACTATTCAATGTAAACAAGAGGGTTATTATTAAAATTAATCTACTCATATTACTCCTTTATGTTCTCTAACTAATGCTAAAATATCTTTAGGAATATTTCTTTGACAACTCCACCCCCTAAAGGAGGTAGATTCTTCTGAACTCCAAACTAATATTTAGATATTTAAGAAGCTTTCTCCATGTGTCCCACCGTTTAAACCAATTATCATAACCATTGATTTATTTTTATCCCAAAAATGGCATATCTGGATAAAACATCTCTAATCTTATTACAAAACTCCAAACATAAGATAATAAAACCCAAATTTTAGAAGAAAATAGACCACCATAACTCCAATATAAAAGTTTTTATCTGCATGGAGTCGCTGTAAGGCTATTAATGCTCCAATAATAGGAATTAGCCAAACCATTAAAATATATTTGGACTTCTCTTCATCTAAAAAGTATGTCTCATCTTGATAGATGTGTAGATGGGTATAGAGATTTAAACTGAAAATAGAGAATATAAAAAAATAGATTTCAAACATCTAAACCAACTTATATCCAACTCCCCAAACAGGGAGAAAGTACTCTTTTTTTCCAGTTGGGTCTATCTTTTTCTTTAGACGGTTCATGGTTACATTAATGGTCTTCTCATTAAAAGTTAGGCTGTCATCGCCCCATACTTCATCTCTTAAAAAATCTCTATCTAAAATGGTATTTGGACTTTGAATAAAGGTGTAGAGCAGTTTAAACTCTAACTTTGTTAGCTCTATGATTTTTTTATCAATAATTAGTGTACGGTTATTGGTATCTAATGTAAGGTCACGATATTTAACTTTATTACTTGAACTTACACCCGAACGACGCAACAGAGCCTCTACACGTAAAACAAGCTCTTTGGGTCTAAAAGGTTTGGTAATATAATCATCTCCACCACGTTCAAACCCCTCTTCTAAATCTTCATCTCTATCTTTAGCAGTTAAAAATATAACAGGGATATTACACCCTTTTTCTCGGAGTTTGGCAACAAATTCACTCCCCTCTACTCCTGGAAGATTTCTATCAACTATCATTAAAGATGGTCTCTCCTCCTCTAAGAACTGTGCTACATTTTTGGTAGAGAGAAATCCCATGGTCTCATAACCATTCTTTTGTAAATGGTACTCAACAAGCTCTAAAATATCCTCTTCATCTTCTATAATAACGATTTCTATCGATTCTTTTTTCATAAAAAAGAGTTTAACATATATATAATAAGAGAATAACTTTAAGGTAAAACTAATTTTTTCTTAATATCTAAATGGTCTAAATAGCAATCAATTGCCTCTATTAAAAGAGAATCATTCATATCCAATCTCTTTTTGGCTGGGAACTTTAAAAAAAACTGTTTTGGCATAACCGAGTTCTCTTTTTTTGGATTTTTAAGATACTCAAAGATGATTTTTCTAATTGTTTTATGGGTACTATACTTTGTTAAGTAGCGTCTATAAATCAATTCACTGGGAATTTTCTGCTTACGGTGACACGCTATACACTTTTTTCCTATATCTATACTGCTCAAGTAACTTACAAATAGCATTAATATTATCAATATTTTCACCATTTTATAGTAACCTCTGTCCACTTTTTATAGGTAGAAAGAATTTTAAAGTTATAACCATATCGCTTAACAACTTGCCCCACTATATCAAGACCAATTCCAAATCCACCTTCACTTTGATTTGAACGTTTAAAACGCCCTTGAATTAAAGATATATCTTCTTTTTTAATCCCCACTCCACTGTCTCTAATTAAAAGCTTTTCCTTGGTTAACATAACTTTTAAATCTCCACTCTTTTTATTGTATTTAATAGCATTAGAGAGTAAATTATCTACCATACGAATGGCATCATTTTTATCTATATTAATAAAGACTAACTCTTCTATATGAATAGATATATTTAACTCTTTTGCCTCTATTAAAGTATTAAAATACTCTATCCGTTCATAAAGCAGTTGACTGATGTTAAGTTTTTCAATCTGTCGATGGTAGTTATGATTAAGCTTTAAATAACTCAAATCTTCATACAAACGACTTAACGTTTTAGAGGCTATCTCTATGCGTCTTAGCTCCTCTTTTGCTTCGCAATCATATAAGGCATCTATAAGCTCTATATTGGTTAATATGGTACTAATTGGTGTATTAAACTCATGGGTTGTATCTTCGATAAAACGGTTCATACTTTCCATAGATTCTTTCATAGGCTTAACAAATAACTTACCCAAAAATAGACCCAAAGTTGTAAAGAAAAGACCAGCAACAACAAGAAAAAGCATGGAGATTTCTAATAAACTATTAATAGGTTCAGGATTAATATCTTTAGCAACAATAAGATATGAAGCTCCTAGATAATAAGGATAAAGAGGATGTATATAGAGAAGTTTATTATTGTCTTGATAATACTCTTTATTCCATAAAATACTATTTGGTCGAAATGAACCAAAAATATACTCTTTATCTAAATTATAAATAGCCGAATCAAAAGGTTTTTGATATGGATAGAGTAATCGAGGGGTAAAACTCTCATGTAGATGTCTAAGCTGTTCTGTTATTCTTAAAGCCTCCTCTTTTAACTTACCATTTTGCCTGTCAATAATTTGATGTTTTTGCAAAGTATAAAAGATAGATGTGGCTAAAAGAAAAAGTAAAAAAGTAGAACTAAGATAGATGCCCAAAAAACGGAAGAGTGAGCGTTTTTCACCCTGTAACATATCTGTAACCCATATGCTTCACTGTTTCAATTCTATTTTTTCCTAAAATATGACGTAGAGTATTAATATAAGCACGTAAACTACCTTGACTGGGAACTTCATCATAATCCCAAAGTGTTTCAAATATTTTGTCGTAAGTTAATAGTTCGCTACTATTTTTTAAAAAAAGAGCCAAAAGCTTTGCCTCTTTTGTTTTAAGAGAGACTTTTTCATCTTGATGGCTTAAAAATAGTCCTTTAATATCAAAAAGGTAACCATTCCCCAACTCTATCTGATTATTATGACTCTTAAAATTTCTCTTTAAAACAAGTTCAACCCTTGCTAAAAGTTCTTTTAAAGCGAATGGTTTTCGAATATAATCATCACAACCAATATCAAATCCTCTTGTAACATCATCAACAGCATTTAAAGAGGTTATAAAAATTGCAGGGGTTATATTCCCTTCAGCTCGAACCTCTGCTAAAAAATCAAAACCATTCTGATGAGGAACTTTAATATCTAAAAGCATTAAATCTATCGCCCGTTCATAAAGTGTATCTTTAGCTTGAAGTGCATCATAAGCAGGGTAAATCTTATACCCTGAATAACTCAAAAATTGTTTAACAGTATCATTCAACTGTATATCATCTTCTAATAATAAGATGTTTTGTTGTGCCATTATATTAACCTAAATACCCCAGAATGGTAATAAATACTCTAACTGCTCTTCTGTTAAAATTTCAACACTCTCTTTTAAACATTTAAGATGAATCATTGTTGCCTGAGCTTTCAATTTTGCTACCTCTTCTACTTTTGGTTGCATTATTTTTAACGCCTCTTCATCAACCAACGCTTCAATAATATCATTCTCAAATGTAGCCAGTTTCGCTTTTACCTGCTTAACTCCACTCATTGTCTCTTTTCTTACAACCAGTAACTTTGTTTTTTGTTCAGGTGTTAAACCCAATGCACCTTTATCCCAATTTTCAATTAACATCTTTGTTAAATGAGGTAGAGCATCTTGATTCATTAAAAAAGGTGAACCTTTAAGTGCACTCATTTTACCATTGGTTAACATTGCAGTAATCATCTTAACAAATTTTTTATGTGGGTAGTTCTCTAACATATAATCAGCAATAATCGTTAAATTCTCTTCTGAAACCTTACCCTTTTGAGAAGGCATAACCCCAAACTTAGCAACTTTATTAGATTCACAAACCGACTTTGCCACATCTGGATTTTGAACATAATCTAAAATAAAAGCTTTTGATTTATTGTAATCATTGTTCATCGCTTTTTTCAGATGAAAAAGAACAGCATCCATGGCAGGAGCTTTAAGTGTAGGTATCATTTCAGGATTTGGTACACTTAACATATGGCAAGTAGCACAATGCTTTTTAATCAAAGTTTCGCCATTTTGATCTGCACTAATGGTTGAGGGGAGAAGAAAGAGTGTTGAGAGTAATAGTATATTTCTTATATTCATTATAAATATCCTTGTTTTTAAAAGAATTATAATGAATATAGATGAACTCTAAATGAATTTTCACAACTCAATCACATTATGCTGATTAAATCAAAGCTTTTCACCCATAGAAGTAAAAACAACCCTATAGGCTGTAGTGTCCAAGATATTTATAATTATAAATTTTTAATTTTAATAGAAATCTTTACAGCTCTTTCTATATCTTCTATATTTTTGCAACACTTTTGCAATCTTTTTGTGTTAAAGTCTAAATTAGATATTTATAAAATATCAATTTTTTTAAGTTATAAGGAATTAAGAAATGAAAAATTTTAAGCTAATCTCTTTTGTTTTACTCTTTTCACTAATATTTATAGGATGTGGAGATGATAAAGAAGAGACAGAGAAAAATACAGGTATTGAAAAAAGCTTAGTAGCTTACTATAAGTTTGAAGGAGATGCCAAAGATAGTTCAGGTAATGGAAACCATGGTAGAGTGCATGGTAAGATGACTTACACAAATGGAGTTATTGGTAAAGCAGGTAACTTTGATGGGATTGATGATTATATTGAACTTCCTGCTTTAGATACCGATTTTAAGGAGATTTCTATCAGCTCATGGGTCTATTTTGACTCACCAAGTCATTGGGGAAGAATCATAGATTTATCTAATGGTGCAGGAGTAGACAATATTCTGTTTGCAGAAGATGATATAACCTCAAACCTCTGTTTTGAAATCTATGCGAATAGTGGTAATTTTACGTCGGAGAGTCAAAAAGTTGAAGTACTAGATGGTATCTATTTTGGAGAATGGAAACATTATACTACTGTAGCTTCTAAGAAAAATGGTAAAATGGAAGTCGCCATCTATATAGATGGAGTTAAACAGAAAACTGTCAATAGAGATGGAGATACCAACACAATTACAAACATTCCAAATAATGTAAAAAGAACCATAAACTATATAGGAAAAAGTCCATGGACAACTGTGGATGGTTATTTAAATGGCTTGATAGACGATTTAAGAGTTTATAATCGTGCTTTGAGTAGTTCTGAAGTTAAAGAACTTTTTGAGATGAAAAAATAATCATAATTATTAAGAGAGAAATAGTAACTCACTCCAACTAAAAAATGGAGTGAGTAAAACAGATATAAAATCTATTTTTTCTCTAAATATTGACTAATATCCACAGCACCTTCACCTGTAAAGAGAGGAGCTTTATTTTTTAAACTTTTTGCTTTCATCTTCTTCTCTTCATTTTTTACCAAATTACCTGCAAGATTAAAGAATTCTACTTCACACTTTACCATCTCATCAACTGAGAAAGAGTGGTCAACACATTTTTTTACATGGGTAACAGTTTGAAGTATCTCTTTTTTTGTTAATTTTTTAGGCTTAAACGCATTGAAACTTACTTTTGATTGCAAAGCTTTATCGTAAGCATACATATTAAAGGCTGTGGCTTTAATTGCAGTAGAGACTTTTTTCATATCTTTTTTCTCTGCTGTTTTAATCTTCTCTTTTAGTTTATGAAGTGTTCTTACATTGAGTCTTTTTTGAAAAATAAATTCATCACTTGGCTCTTCAAACCCTTTGGTTCTTGATTCGTGATAGATGTCTCCTGCCATAGCATCTGTATCTACACCTAGATTAACCTCTGCCATCATTAACTCTTTCATGGCTCCACCCTTTCCTGCTTTATATCCATCAAGGGCTTCTTTTATCTCTGATTCATTCATATCTTGTACAACTCTACTTACACCCAAAGCTCTCTTTTCAAAATCGACACCGTGACACGATACACATCTATCCATATCAGCTAAAAGTACTATAGGGGTTGCTACCAAGGTAACCAATGCAAACATTATTGCTTTTTTCATTATCTATCCTTATTTTTATTATAATGATAGTTTATTATTTCAATATGAACTCTATGTTAATGATTGGATACAAAAAATAATTTGTTCCTATAAAAAATATAGAAACAAATTATCTACCACTCAACCTGAGCAGTCAACATTAAAGCATCTTGAGATTTAGCCGAACCTAGAGCAGAACCACCCTCTTTAAGGTAGTTGGCAATAAACTCTACATTGTGATTGTACTCATATGCAACACCTGCAATGGCTCTCTTTTTTTCTGTTGAGTCACTGTCTATCTCAAAGTAATCATACTTTCCTATTAAGTTCCAATCTTTTGCAACTCTATACTCACCATTTACAGAGTAACCAGCTCCCTTATATTTTGGGTCAGCATCTGCTACATCAATATATTGTGCTGATACCAAAAATTCTGGTTGGTTATAGACAGCATGAAGTCCCATCCAGTTTAAATCTTGGTTATTGTGTTTGTTGCTCATTTTATTTTGCTGTCCAAAGAACGAAACATTGGCATAGGTTTCTGATTTTTTGGCTTTTTTCTTTCCTGTTCCAAGAACATGACCTGTTAATCTCCACTCACCACTTAATCTTTTACCATCCTCTTTGTTATGGTAACCCTCTCCATTAAAGAGACCCAGTTCACTTGAAAAATAAGGAGTTTTGGTTTTAAAGTTAATACCTCGGTCAGCAGAGTTTGTTAAGTGACCTGCATTTGACTCCTCTACCATAACTTTTGAGATTGAACGGTAGTTCCATGCGTTATGCTCTTCGTAATCAATCCATGGTCTGTGTGTTTGACCAATCTCTACACCTGTATTTGGAAGAATGTTATCTAGGTATAAAAAGGCATATTTTAATCTTACTCCACTCTCTCCTGCACTGTCATCGTGGGTGTCAAGTGTTAATCTCATATAATCTTTTGAGTTCTCTTCCATGTATGCTTTTACTTGAAAGTAGTTTCTTCTTGTCTGAAATTTATTTGTTGTGTTGTCACTGCCATCTGTTGC
>Ga0256826_1002132_pt1 | contig 12161 bp, 12 predicted proteins | sample CV79metaG_FD_185975 | JGI IMG/M metagenome (GOLD analysis project Ga0256826, IMG submission 185975) | Hydrothermal vent microbial communities from East Pacific Rise, Pacific Ocean - CV79 | ecosystem: Environmental > Aquatic > Marine > Hydrothermal vents | place: Pacific Ocean: East Pacific Rise... | reverse complement strand
TTTTAGTTTGATTATGAAATGTTTTTGGTAGTTAATCTTTTATGATATAATTTGCATAGTGAGAGGGTAAACCCTCTCTAATAGTTTAGTCATCTAAGAAATATTTTATTATTTCTTTTATAACTTCAAAGATTATTTGGTAGATAATCTTTTTCATAGCAACATCAACACCTTTACGGTTTAAGATTTTGCTAAAAACACTATGCAATAGTTCCCGCTGTTGCATAGAGCCACAGCAGAAACCGTTACGAATTATACCTTTTTATCCATAAAACTCATAACTATTTTTCACTATCTATATTTAGTTGAGAAAGAAAATTTAAAAAGTGATTTGTGGAGATTTGATGAAGTAGTTTGGTTAAAAAGTGATGTTCACAATGTATATTACAACCCTAGTTTATGCATTTTTAATTTTAGTTTCATCTCTTCTATAGCTAATTCTTTAGTCTTGTTTTTTGCATTAATTAGTTCAAGTTCATTATAAGATTCTTGTTTTTTTGGTGCTTCAAAACTCATAAGTTGTTGATTTAGATTTTCTTGAACAACTATCTCTTGTGTCTCAACACCATTTTTGTCTTTAAACTTATTTGCTTCAATAACCTTATGTTGATTCATGTCAAAATCTGCATCGTATGCTATTGCTATTTTTCTAGTCTCTTTTGCTTCTAGTGTTTCAAAATCAAAATCATAAGCTATTTCGTGACGAAGTTTATGTATATCTTCCCAATTTCCTTTACCAAAAAGATGGGGATTAAGAAATGAAAGACCATTTTCATCTTTAGAGATAATTTTCTTTTTAGTAAGTCCGCTAATAGCTTTATTTACATATGATTTATCTACATTTAGTTTTTTAGTTATTGTTGCTCTGATGGCTGGTGACATATTTAAAAGATTCTCAATACCTACATATCTTCCTAAAATCTCTGCTAATACTGTTGTTTCACCTTTTGTGAGTTTTTCTAAAAATGCAACATGCTTAGTATAAAGCATAATAAAATCAGGAGTACGTTTAACTTTAGCGAGTCTTCGAGTGGTTGTATTTATAACTTCACCTGTTTTGTTATCTACCTTTTTTACATCTTCCCTATAAATAATATTTTTGTCTTTAATGCTCATTTTTAACCTTATTTGAGGATTTTTAAATCCTTTTTTCTTTAGAAGAAGTTTACAAGAAAGGAATTTAAAATCCTCTTAAAAGGAAAATAAAATCCTTAAAAGAGGTGATATTGGCCTATAAAGGGGCGATTTTGGCCTATAAAGGGGTGATATTGGCTCATTGTAAAACAGCTGTAAACCCCTTAATATAGGTAGTTTAAAGCTATTTTTATTCTTAGGGCTTTATATTATATTAATAGGAATATATATTAATTAATTACTGTTCTCTAATAGGTGAAGAGATTAGCATCTCTTTTTTCTTTACATAATTCAACAATGGCTACGCCACTGTAAAAATTATTGTCCGTTTTTATATTGTCCCTCTTAAGAGGACAAAAACGGTTAAAAAAATAATTTTTATAAGAAGTTCACTACGGACATATTCCATACTATTTAAGTTTATATTAAATCAGGGGGGGGTATTATTATTAAATATTATTTTTTATGGAGACAATATGGGAAAAATACTAATAGTGGATGATTCTAGTCTTATTCGTTCTGTTGCATCAGGTGCTACTCAAGAAGCTGGACATGAAGCAATTGTTGCTGAAAATGGACAAGAGGGTTTAGATATTTTATCACAACAGAAGATTGATTTAATATTTTCAGATGTAAATATGCCTATTATGGGTGGATTAGAAATGGTTGAAAAGATAAAAGAGAATGATAATTATAAGTATATTCCTATTATTATGCTAACAACAGAATCAAATCCTGAGCTTAAAGCAAAAGGACAAGCACTTGGTGTAAAAGCTTGGATGTTAAAACCATTTAATAAAAAGAAGTTTTTTATGGCTGTTAAAAAATTGCTTGCATAGTAGATATGATGAAATTTGATACAAGTGAACTGACTATTTATGAAGTAGAATTGCTATATAAAAATTTGTTAATTGAGTTTGAAAAAGGTGATCTTCTTTTAGATGTTTCTACTGTAAATAAAATAGATATGAGCGTTATTCAACTTTTTTTAAGTGCAAAAAAAAGTTGTTTAGAGAGTTCTAAGTCTTTTCAAATTATAGGTGCAAATAATGAAGTTAAAAAGATATTTCAAGAGTCTGGATGCTACTCTTTACTAGGAGCTATAGATGAATGAGGAACTTAAACTTTTTGTAGAAGATGTTGATGAACAGCTTACATTTATGGAAAATTCTCTTATAAATATGCAAGATGACGGTGTAGACGATGAGAGTGTAGGTGCTCTCTTTCGTGCAATGCATACGATTAAAGGTACAGCTGGAATGTTTGGGTTTGATTATGTTGTTAGTTTTGCTCATATTGCAGAAAATCTTTTAAGTGATGTAAGAGATGGCAAAGTTGAGTTGACTAAAGAGATGATAGAAACTTTTTTACAGTCAAAAGATCATACTCAAATTCTTGTTGATTTAGCAGTTAAGAATGAAGTGTTGGATGAACGAACACAAGCTAAAAATGATGAACTTTTAAATATACTTAAATCTATGTTACCAAATGCTAAAAAAGAAACGATAAAAATAGATGCAGAAGTTATAGAAGATGAACAGGGTGGTGAAAAGCTTTGGCACATCTCTTTAAGATTAAAAGCAAATTTTTTTGCAAGTGGAATGGATATTATAAATATACTTAGTTTTTTTAAGATACTTGGAGAAGTTAAACAATTACTTTGTTTAGATACTAAAGTACCAATACTTCAAAATATTAATCCAACCCAATCTTATATAGGATATGAGATTTTATTTTTTAGTGGTGCTAGTTATGCAGATATAGAAGAAATTTTTGAGTTTGTTATTGATGATGTAGAACTTGAAATTTTTTTAGCAGATGATATAGATATGTTACAAGTTTTATGTGATAAAGAAGATGGGTTAAGGGAAAAACTAATCTTTGCAGGATTTGATAGTGCATCAAGAGGAGTAGGTAAAGTAAGTGATGAAATACAAACAAAAAAAATAGAAGTTAAAATAGGAATTGAAAAACAATCTAAAAAATCTTCAAAAAAAGAGGTACAAAAAAGTTTCTCTTTGCGTGTTGATTCTAGTAAAATAGACCAGCTTATAAATCAAATCTCAGAGATGGTAATAGCAAATGCAAAAGTAACTCAAAGAGCTGATGTACTTGATGATAATGAGCTGAGTGAATCAGCAACCATACTTAGCGATATGCTAGAAGAGATTCGAACAGGTATTATGAATATTCGTATGGTACAAGTTGGTGATAGTTTTAACAAGTTTAAGCGAATAGTTCATGATGTAGCTAAAAAAGTGGATAAAGAGATAAATTTTGAAATAGTAGGTGGTGAAACAGAACTTGATAAGATGGTTGTTGAGAAAATTTCAGATCCTCTTATGCATATGCTAAGAAATTCCATAGATCACGGTGTAGAAACTCCATTAGAGCGAAGAAGACTTGGGAAGAGTCCTCAAGGGCATGTTATACTGAAAACCTATCCAGATGCAGGTACTATTGTTATAGAGATAAGCGATGATGGGCAAGGACTATCACGAGATAAAATCTTAACAAAAGCAATAGCAAATGGCTTAGTAGATGAAAATAATAATTTAAATGATAAAGAGATTTATAATTTAATTTTTGCAGCGGGACTTTCAACTGCTGAAAAAGTTTCTGACATTTCAGGTCGTGGTGTTGGAATGGATGTTGTAAAAAGAAATATAGAAGCACTTCGTGGGACTGTTGAAATAGATTCAAAACCAGGGAAAGGAAGTCTTTTTACAATAAGACTCCCTCTTACTCTTGCTATTATTGATGGTTTTTTAATTCAATCTGGTAATACAAAATATATTATTCCTTTAGAGATGATTCAAGAGTGTATAGAGCTAGATGCGAGATATAAAAAAGAGATGGATGGCAATGAGTTTATAAATCTTCGTGATTCTATGCTTCCTCTTTTAGATGTTAGGAGTTATTTTGATGAAGAGGTGTCTCAAAGTGAGAGAGAAAATATAGTTGTAGTTCGTTATGGGGATTATAAGATAGGAATGATGGTGGATGAACTTTTTGGAGAGTTTCAAACGGTTATAAAACCATTAGGTGAAGTATTTAACAATGTTGTTGGCATTAGTGGTGGAACTATTTTAGGTAGTGGAGAGATAGCTCTTATATTTGATATTCCAAAACTTATGGAACATAAAATCAAGCAAATAAAATAAAAAAGAAGGATAGAAAATGGCAGAAGAAAATTTAGCAAAAGATTGTAAAAAACTTAAAAAAAAGAACAAGCAGTTAAAGGCTGATTATCAGAAATTAGTTGATGAGATAGCACTTCTTAGAGGAAGTATAATTGAACTCTCAACAGGGAATTTTAATGTAAATATTCCACAAGTAAGTGGTGAATTAGATGAAGTTTCAAAATCTACAAAAGTCTTGCAAAACAACTTAAAAAATCTTATAGCTGATTCAAACATGATGAATCAAGAGGGAGAATCTGGTAACTTAAATGCTCAAATAGATACCAACAAATACAAAGGTGACTTTATTGAAATCACAAATGGTATTAATGGTTTTGCAACAGTAGTTAAAGATGCATTCTTAGATATTAATGATAAGTTAAATGATATGAGTCAAGGTGATTTATCTGTAAGAATTACAAATGACTATAATGGTGAATTTAATGTTACAAAAACAGCAGTAAATTCAATGGGTGATAAGCTCCAAACAATTGTTAGTAATGTTAATGGTGGTGTTTCAGAGATAGCTTCAGCTTCAACACAGCTTAGTTCAACTTCACAATCTCTTTCCCAAGGTGCAACAGAACAAGCTAGTTCACTGGAAGAAACAAGTGCTGCTTTAGAAGAGATGAGTGGAAGTGTAGCAGAGAGTGCTAAAAATGCACAAAAAACAAATGATTTAGCAGAAGAAGCTTCCTCTATGGCTATTGATGGTGGAGAAGCAGTAACTAAAACAGTTGATGCTATGGTTCTTATAAGTGAGAAAATCTCAATTATTGAAGATATAGTTTATCAAACTAACTTATTAGCACTTAATGCTGCCATAGAGGCAGCAAGAGCGGGTGAGCATGGTAAAGGGTTTGCCGTAGTTGCAGCAGAGGTAAGAAAACTAGCAAAAAGAAGTCAAATAGCAGCTCAAGAGATTAGTACTATTACAACAGATAGTGTAAAAATCTCTGAAAAAGCAGGAGAGCTTATCAGTAGTGTTGTGCCTAAGATTCAAGAGACAGCAGAACTGGTAAAAGATATAGCAAATGCAGCGAAAGAGCAAGATATTGGTCTAGGACAGATAAATACTGCTATGACACAACTTGACCAAGTAACACAAACAAATTCAGCTGCATCACAAGAAGTAGCAAGTGCAAGTGAACAACTAAATGGACAAGCAAATAATCTTGCAAAACTTATGAGCTTTTTTAAAGTAGCACAAAGCGATATGTTTACTGCTCCAGTACCTTTGGCAACTCCTCCGACGATGACACAATCAAGTCAAGCTTCTAGTTCTGGTTTAGACCTTCGTGAATTTGACAGATATTAAGAGTAAGTAATGAGTACAAAAGAAAACAAACTAGGAATTAAGGATTCTAATGCACAAAAACAGTATCTTCTTTTTTTAGTAGGAGGTGTTTTGTATGGTGTTGAAGCTTTAAAAGCACAAGAGATTGTTGAGTATAGTAGTATAACTAAAGTGCCTACAATGAACTCATTTGTAAAAGGTGTTACAAATATACGGGGAAATATTGTCCCCGTTATTGACCTTCTTGATAGATTTGAACTTGGTGAAACAACCATAGCAGATAAAACATCTATTGTAGTTATTAACTATGAAAAAGATGAAGCTGTAATGTCTATTGGAATTATTATAGATGAAGTTTATGAAGTAGATAGTATTGATGTTTCAAATCTTACAAAAACACCAGAGTTTGGCTCAAAGATTGATGCAAAATACATCCTTCATATGGGGAAATATAACAAAGAGTATATCGCTATTTTAAATACTAAGACTATTTTAAATATTGGTGAACTTTCACAACTAGCACTATAAAAGAGTAGATATGCAAGAGTATGATAAAGAACTAGAAAATATAGCTGATACAATTGATGAAGATGATGAGTTAGACCTTGTAGCACTTGTAAGTGCAAATGCAAACGATACCAGTCAATATCTTGTTTTTGAGGGAAGTAATGGACAATACTATGCAAAAAATGTCTCTAAAATAGAGGAGCTTTTAGTTTATAAAGATATAGATATAGCTAAAACTAATAGTGAGGGTCTTATTGAAGGAACTGCTGATATTCGTGGTAATATGACAACAATTATGAACTTTGATAAGTGGTTTGGTAACGAAATCCTTGATGAGAGTGAGTATGAACTTATTATATTGGCACACTATGGTGGACATAGGATGGGAATAATGGTGAAAAGGGTGGAGTATATAGTAAATATCCCACCTGAGACTATGACAGATAACTCTGAAAATGATGAAAAAACATCTTTTATTACAAAAGTAAATATAGGACAAAAAAAAGAGATGTGTCTTATATTTGATAGCGATAAGATGCTTTTAGATGTTTTTCATACTATCGATACAAAAGTTATGGAAGATACCCATAAAATTCAAGTTGTACAAAATGATAAACTTGTTCTTTTTGCAGATGATAGTAGATTTATAAGAAAAATGGCAGAGTCACTTTTCAATAAAATGGGATTGAAATATAGAATGTATGAAAATGGGCAACTATTACTTGATGCTTTAGATAATATAAATTATGAAGATATAAGTCTTTTTATAACAGATTTAGAGATGCCTGTTCTTGGTGGAAGAGAGGTTATTGAAAAGATTCGAAAAGAGAAAAAATATGATACTATAAATATTATAGTACATACAAATATGTCTAATGACAACATGGCTGAATCTCTTTTTGGGGCAGGCGCACAAGAGATTATAGGAAAGGTAAATATGCTTGCCTTGAGTGAATCTATGCGGAAGCTAATTGTATAGAGATGACAATTATTTTAGCTGAAAATGAGTTTTTAACTGTTCAAAAACTGATATTTAGAGAGGTAGGTATTGACCTGCAATCTTCTAAAAAACTACTTGTTCAAAGTAGGCTTCTTAAGAGATTACTTTATTATGGTTTTGATAGCTATCTGGACTATATTCGCCTTGTACAGATTAATATGGCAGAGCGAATAGAGATGATAAATCTTATCACTACAAATGAGACCTATTTTTTTAGAGAGATAGACCATTTTGAATATTTACAAAAAGAGATACTTCCAAAGCACCCTTTTAAGACAAAGTTTCGTTTTTGGAGTGCTGCTGCATCTGTTGGAGCAGAGGCCTACTCTATTGCAATGCTTTTAGATAAAACAATGGCTAGAGGTGACTGGGAGATAGTGGGAACAGATATAAATACAGAGGTTATTAAAAAAGCTCGTATAGGTCTTTATCCAGAAAAATGGGCAGATAAAATTCCATTAGAGCTAAAAAAAGAGTATTGCCTTAGAGGACGAGGTCGTCATGAAGGACAGTTTCTTATGGATAGAGGAGTTGTAGAAAATATGGACTTTTCTGTTGGTAATCTTATGCAGTATAATGGAAATGTTGGAAATTTTGATGTGATTTGGCTCAGAAATGTACTTATATATTTTGATGATGAAACAAAACAGATGGTAGTTGATAATGTTTTAAAAAATCTTAAAGTAGGTGGATATTTTTTCATCTCCCTTACTGAAAATCTTAATATGCTTAATATACCATCACTCAAAAGTGTAGCTACTTCTATATATAGGAAAATAAAATGATAGAGAAAAAGCTTAAAGTTGCGGTAATATCAAGTAAAGGTGGGGTCGGAAAGAGCACTATTTCTATGCAACTTGTAGTACCTTATATTTTTGAGCGATGTGGTAAGCAAACTATCAATCATTATGAGTTTGATGATGAAAATAATGATAGTTCTAGCTTTGGAGCAAGTACTCTAAGTAAAAGAAAACAGATAAATGTATCTTCACCTATTTTGAGAGAAGAGTTAGCCGAAATTTTTGCACAAGATGAAGCATTATGCCTAGATATAGGTGCGAATAAAACAACAATGACTCTTATTGAAGCACTGAATGATAGTGGGATGATTAATTTTTTAGATTTTGTTGTTATCCCAATACTTGATGGAGAACAAGATGGAATAAATGCTAGTTTTATATATAGCGTACTTAAAGGTTGTAAACAGAGTCTCAAATTTATTTTTGTACTTAATCGTGTTAATAATTTGGAGTATGCACATTATCAGTTCGAAAACTATTTTGGAGATTCTCGAGGGATTTTTAAAAATATAAATGCAGTAGTAGATAATCTTTTTGAAGAGGATAAAGAAAATTATCTTCTTATGCTAGATGATGAAATCATAAAATATAGTCGCAGGTTTGGTTTAACTATTTATGAAATTGAACAGCAAAAAAAAGATTTTACAAAGGCTTTAGAGAACTCTTTTTCAAATCTTTCTACAAAAGAAGAGATAAAACTTCTTAGCTTTAAAAACTACATAGCTAAAAGTGCAAATTCTTATGTAAATGATGTACTTTTTGTGGCATTTAAAAAAATAGATAACATTTTAGAAGGAGAAAAAAATGAATAAAGAGTATGGTAAGTATTTACAATTTTTAGCATCGGAGTACAATATACTCTATATTGGAAAAGATTCGGAAGTGATTTATGATGAAATATCTGAGTACTTTTTATCTGCTTCAAAAGTAGATGTAAATGTTAAAATCCTTGAAAAAATAAATACTATTTTAGTGAAAAGACATATTGACGTGGTTGTTTTTGATGTAAAAGATAACAATATACTAATTGCAGACTTTCTAAAGGCTGTACAATTATTTAATAATGAAATTATGACACTTTTGATGTTTGAACCAAAAGAGTATAAAAAACTTTTTGATGTTGTTCCACATGTAGATATGAGTATCCCATACCCAATAGAAAAAGATATATTTCAAAAGAAAATTTTCACACTTCTCAGTCGTGGTTATGCACTTAACTCAATTGGACGAAGAGAAATCATACTTAAACAAGAGAATGTTACAGAAGATTCCATAGATAAATTTTTTGATACGTATGAGGGGAGTGCACTTTTTTTAGCAGATGATTTAATAGAAATAGTTGCAAATCTTAATAGTGGTAATTTATCTCAACGATTTTTTCTAAATATTGCTAAAAAATTAGATGAAATTGCTAATATATTTTCAAAAGCAAAACAAACAAATGAAGTAACAGTTATTTATGAAAATCTATCATATTATTTAAAAACTTTAGATTTAGAAAAAATAGAACCTAAAAACTTATCAGGATTTACTTATCTTTCTGAAATTTTAAGTGATGTAAGTATTTATCTGATGGATATGTTTGTAGATAGGCTTTTTAAAGATGTTTATGTTTTTAAACATTCGATTAAAAATAATATAGAATTTATGAAAAATAAGCTTGAAGGAAAAAGTGAAGATGAAGATAAAAGTGAATTGGAGTTTTTTTAAATGATTAAATTATTTGTTATTGATGATTCAGCTCTTGTTAGAAATGAATTTAAAAAGATTTTTGCTTCTATTCAAGATATAGAGATAATAGGAAGTTCGGCAAATCCTATAGATGCTTTTGAAGTATTTAAAAGAACGGGGCTTCCTGATGTTTTTATACTTGATATTGAGATGCCTAAAATGGATGGACTTACATTTTTAGAGATGATTGGTAAGCAAAAACCTATACCAACTATAATATGTTCAACACTTGTAACGAGAGGGAGTTCTTCAGCTATTGATGCTATGCGTATGGGTGCAGTTGATATTGTTTTAAAACCAACATCGCACATAGATCAATTTTTTGGAGATAAAAGTGGAGAATTTGTTTCCAAGGTAAGAATAGCGGCAGTATCTCATGCCAAATATATTCAAAATATTAGAAGAACAAGTGATAGCAAAATACTTGATGTAAAACAGGTTTCAAGCAGTATTAAAGCTACAAGTGCACTTCCACCATCCAAAAAAGTTATAGCAATAGGAGCTTCAACAGGTGGTGTACAAATTTTAGAACAATTACTTTTACAACTTGAACCTAATCATCCACCAATAGTTATAACACAACATATGCCAGCAGGATTTACCAAATCATTTGCACAACGACTTAATCAAATTCTTCCATCTTCACATGTAAAAGAAGCATCAGATGGCGATGCACTTATGCATGGCCGTATATTAATAGCTCCAGGAGATTTACATATGGAAGTATATAAAAGTGGTTTTCAATATAAAGTAACTTTAAAAAATTATCCTAAAGTAAATTCACATAAACCAAGTGTAAATGTTCTCTTTCGCTCAATGAGTAAAGAGGTTGGTATATTTGGTGTTGGATTTATCTTGACAGGTATGGGTGATGATGGAGCAACAGGACTTTTAGAGATGAAAAATGCAGGAGCTTCTACCTATGCACAAGAAGAAAAAAGTTGTATTGTTTATGGTATGCCAAAAAAAGCAGTTGAACTTGGAGCCGTTAAACAAACTCTTTCTCTTCAAGAGATAGCAAATATTATAAATACAGTGAGATAAAATGAAAACAATAATTAAACTAACAAATGAGTATGCTTCAAATCTCAATGCACTATTTTTTAACTTTGATTCAAAACTAGCATCCTATTATGATATGTTTGATTCTATATTTAAAAATTGTTTCTTATCAGATGATAAAGAGATTGTGATGTATGATTACTCTAAAACAATTGATATTGTATTTATAAAGATGAATAATATCTCAAAATTTGAAAAGAATAAAGGATATAGTATATTTATTCAATCTTTAAGAACAGATAATGAATTATTACCTATATATATTATTAAAGATAATATAACAGATTTAAAAGTTCTTGAAATGATTGATTCATTTTATTATATAGATGGTCATCTTCCGACTCCTTTTGATGGAAATAGGGTTTATAGGTTTTTATATAGAATTTTAAAAAGATTAATCATAGAAAAAGAACTCAATAGTTATATGGAAGACTTGGAAAATAAACTTTTTACTTCATCAGTTAAAATACCAATAAATGAAAAAATGATAAAACAATCCCCTCAAGCTAAAAAAATAGATAAATGTAGAGAAAAAGATATACGATTTTCACAAACTGAAAAAATTTCTGCAAGAGAATTTATGAATTCTCTTGATGATAGTATTATAGATAAAGTGGAAAATATGGAAATGGAATTGGATGCATTAATAGATGTTGTTTATAGACTAGAAAATTCTGATAACTTTTCTAGTGTAGTAATAATAAGAGAAAATATAGAACCAATAATCAAAAATGTATTTATATTAGTAGAATCAATGGGATATTTTGATATAGCAGTAAGAGCATTTGGGACACTAAATACTTTTTTAGCAACATTGACTGAAAAAGAGTTTGAAAACAAAGAAAATAAAACCCTTTTTATCACTATGTTACTAGCAATTATTAATGATTTAGAGAAGTGGTTGCAGATAATATTTATCGATAATTCAACAGATGATATCCATTATCTTGATGCTTCATTTTCTTCAAATATACTCGAAATAGAACAAATATTTCTTGAATGTGATGAAAATGATGATGATTTAGAGTTTTTTTAGCAAACACCTAGTGTAAACCATCGCCATTAATGGCGGTGATGTAAGCGGTATTAGTTTGGAGTAACTTGTTGTTGTCTATACTGTTTTACAGATTGTAGTGATTAAGAAAACATTAAACCTCTTCACAAACCAACATCTCCCAACCATGAAAAATAAGCACAACTTTCTTCACTTCTAAACCTCTTTTTGTATGTTCTGTTACAAGTGCATCTTCTTCATACTTATTAAGCTGAATTATCGCTTCCTCTTTTAATTTTTTCACTGTTGCCTTATCTGCTTTATCACTCAATTTTATATATTTAAACTCTAACAATCCCACATATTTTACATAAGGATTAAATGGTTTTATCAGTATATCTACAAACCCTTTATTGAGTTCTAATTCACTTTTAATTATATAATATGGACTAAG
>Ga0256826_1002131_pt1 | contig 12162 bp, 12 predicted proteins | sample CV79metaG_FD_185975 | JGI IMG/M metagenome (GOLD analysis project Ga0256826, IMG submission 185975) | Hydrothermal vent microbial communities from East Pacific Rise, Pacific Ocean - CV79 | ecosystem: Environmental > Aquatic > Marine > Hydrothermal vents | place: Pacific Ocean: East Pacific Rise... | reverse complement strand
CAATTGACGCTCGCATTGGTGCCAACACTCCAAAATACAATAAATTTGGGAAAATTGCATCGGCACTAAACAGTGGAGTAAACTTCATACCTTTTCGCTTTACTGATTTTGTAACAAAGATATTAGAAAAACAGAAATAATCAAAAAAAGGAAATTAATGACAAATTTTACAAAACTTGCATTCGCTTTATTGGCAACTTCAAGCATATCATTTGCTGGTGTTGAAGCACATTGGGATTATGCACAACATGGTCCTGCACATTGGGGACATTTTAGTGAAACCTGTGAAAAAGGCAAAGAGCAATCACCTATTAATATAGATACTGAAAGTACTTCACAACTTGATAAAAGTTACTCAATTAAACTCTCAGAAAACTACAATGGTATCTCAACAGTTGTTGATAATGGACACTCTTTAAAGGTTACTCCTGTAGATGCTGGGTACATCACACTTCATGGCAAAGATTATAAATTACAACAATTTCATTTTCACGGAATGAGTGAGCATACCATTGATGGTAGAAGATATAATGCTGTCGCACATATGGTTCATACTGCAAAAGATGGTACTGTTGCTGTTGTTGCTATTATGTTTGAAGTGGGTGAAGAGAATCCTACTCTTGCAAAAATTTTAGATGCAAAGGGCATAGTCAAAGTAAATCCAAATGACCTTTTACCTACTGATACAACTCACTACTACCACTACAAAGGTTCTTTTACAACTCCACCATGTACCGAGAATGTTCAATGGTATATTTTTAAAGATACTGTAAATATTTCTAAAGAACAACTCAAAAAATTAAGAAAATACTATACCAAGAACGAAAGACCTACACAAGCACTTAACAAAAGAGTTGTAGAAAGTAAATAATTATTTATTTACTATGACTTAATTTTTCGTTATAATGTAAATCATTAACCAATAAGTAGGAAATCAAGTATGCTCTCATCTGTAAAATCCAAGGTCATTGTATCTATCTTATCATTTAGTGTTATCGGTCTTGTTGCTATGTCTTTGTATCTCTCTTCAACACTCCATAGCATGTCAAATACAAGTGCTAAAAAGTCTTTAGAGATGGTGAGTGAATCAATCTTTCAAACAATGACTACAAGTATGATGATGGGCGACCCTGATGTTGTAGAAAAAGCTTTTAATGATGCAAAAAATATTGATGGAATTGAAAAACTAAATATAACCAAATCAAAGGCTGTCATTGAAGTTTATGCACCAAAGGAAAAATATACAACTGATGCTCTTATTTTAAATGTCCTAAACAGTAAAAAAATCAAAATTATAGAAAAAAATGAAAATGAACATCACACTATCCGTCTTATTAGACCGATGATAGCTGAAAAGAGATGTTTACAATGTCACTATAATGCCCAAGTTGGATATACTTTAGGTGCTATGGATTTACTTGTATCTCTTGATAAAAATGATGCTACAATCAACTCTACAAATAGAACTCTTATTATCTCTCTTATAGTCTTAGCCATCCTTTTTACCCTACTCTCTTACGTCTTTTTTACCACTGAAATTTTTAATCCACTTACTACACTAAAAGAGAGAATAGCTTCTTTAGTAAGTGGAGATAAAGACCTAACCAAACGACTAGAGCATAAAAATGAAAATGAATTTGGAGCTGCAGCATCAGAAGTAAATAACTTTATTGAAATGATTCAAGGAACTGTAAACCATGTAAAATCTTTAGGAGAGCAAAATACTCAAATTGCATCTGAGATAGAGGTTGCTTCACATGTAATACGAAAAGGCACCGAACAAGAACAAAAACTTGTGAAAAAAACAAGTGAAAAAAGTGAAGATATTCAGTATATACTCAATGAAACAATAGCAACTGCGACTACAACGCAAGAGACGATATTAAAAGCTGACCAAGAGCTTGAAGATGCAAAAAACTCTCTTATAACACTCAATCATGAAGTAGAGATGTTTGTAGAATCTGAAAATGAGTTAGTAGAAGAGTTATCAGTACTCAAAAATGACGCTGACCAAGTAAAAGATGTTCTACAGGTTATAAAAGAGATAGCAGAACAGACTAATCTTTTAGCTCTAAACGCAGCGATTGAAGCTGCTCGTGCTGGTGAGCATGGTCGTGGCTTTGCTGTAGTTGCGGATGAAGTAAGAAAACTTGCTGAACGTACTCAAAAAAGCTTAAGTGAAATAGATATGAATGTAAGCACCATCGTCCAATCAATAAATGACGTTGGCGATAAAATGACTCAAAATGCTAAAAATGTTGAAGCCTTATCTGATATATCTAATGATGTAGATGAAAAAATTTCTAGCACTTCAGCTGCTATGCAAAGCTCTACTGAGGCTTCAAACAAAGCCAAAGAAGATAGTGAAAAAATGTCTCAATCACTTCAAGAGATAATTTCTTATATAGATAACATTGAAGCCCTCTCTACGGCAAATGGGACAAGTGTTTTAACAATTGAGAGTGATTTAAAACGACTTGTTCAAGTTGCTTCATCACTTCAAAGTACCATTGATGAATTTAAAAGTTAGAAGCTAATACCTTCTTCTTTTTCGCACATAGTTTTTCTTAAAACAGGACTGGCAAATAGCATATCGAGAGTTTAAAGGCAGTACTGCTGAGCAAAGTTTACAACTGTGTGCTAAATTTACTTGATGTAGAGATTCCTCGATATATCTATTAAGTACACCTCTATATTGTCTCGCTTTTTGTTCATCTACAAAATATTCATCAAACCTATAACTCAACCAAAGATACAAAGATATCTCTTTTACCATATCTTCCGCACGGAGTAAATCTTCTGATGTTTGAGCAAAACTTCCACCGAGTTTTGGCGCATGGTAAAGTACAGGCTCTTTTTTCTCTAAAGAGTTGATGTAGCTTTCATAAGCTGAAATAATATAGGGAGATTTTAAAGTTAGTGGTGCACATGCCAACTGATACTTCGTAGCAATATCCAAATCATAAGCATCAACAATTTTTGAAGCCTCTAACATATCATCAAGTGACGAAGCATAAAAAGGTCCATCAAAAACCATATTTTTTATAAAAAATCGTAAAATCTCTTCCAAAGAGTTCTCTTCAAGAATTTTTGCAACAAGTTTTATATGTTCCAAGTTTGCCATCACTTTAAATGGAATTGTTATCTCTTTGGCTGGCTTTTTAAAGTTTTTACTTACTATCTTTAGAGCGTCCTCACTTAAAGCACCAACATAGCCATTTTCATGCAGACCATAACGCCCTGCACGTCCTGATATTTGGTGAATTTCTGAAGGAAAAAGATTTCTTTGACTTATGCCATCAAACTTCTCAGCTTTTGAGAACAGGACTGTTTTTATAGGTAAATTCATCCCCATAGCTATGGCATCAGTTGCTACAAGTATCTGCGTTTCTCCCTCACGAAAACGCCTTGCCTCTTCTCGTCTTACTTCAGGGGAGAGATTTCCATAAACAACACTCACTTCAAAATCTTTTGAAAAATTTTGTTTTAAACGCAGCACATCTTTTCTACTAAATGCAACGATAGCAGTTCCAGCTTCTACATCTTTTGGTGCTGTAGCATAAGGCAGAAGTTCTAAAGGATTTTTTCTCTCAAACTCAATGACCTCTAACTCTTCACCAAGATATTTTGCAAGTGCGACTATTGCCTCTTTTACATTTGGAGAGCCTGTCATAATCACCTCTTGTGCAGGTGCTCCAATGATGGCATTTGCCCATGCCCAGCCACGGTCTCTATCATCTATCATCTGTACTTCATCTATCACACAGACATCTACATCCACATCATAATTCATCATCTCAATAGTAGAACTTATATGTGTAGCCTCATCATCGAGTATCTGCTCTTCACCTGTTATAAGTGAACTTTCAATCCCCTCAGCTTTGAGCGTTTCATACCCCTCAAGTGCAAGTAAACGCAGTGGTGCAAGGTAGTAACCCGTATCTGCTTCTTTGAGTGTTTGCATCGCCTTATAAGTTTTTCCACTATTTGTAGGACCGATGTGAAGCACCAATTTTCTTCGCATACTTCTAGCAATTGGAAAAAGATTTTTAAAATCCCTGATGGTTCGTGCCAAAAGTTCTTTTTTTTGTTTTTTTATCAATTCATCATGGATTGAGTGGACAAATCTTCGTGTTATTTTTTTAGCAATTTTTGGAGTAATATGCAAACTTTTTGGCATTAATTCAAGTAAAAATTCATACACTCTTTGGTGAAGTTCTTCGTCATTAAAATGAAGGAGCGTTGCATACTTGGAGCACTCCGCTACAAGTTCTTTTAAAGAGAGCATAAACTCATCTTCATACTCTTTTTTAACTTCTTTTAAAATTGCATCAAAGTTAAATCTTTTAGCATTCCAAATTTCTTCTAAAAGTCCATCAAGTTCTATATGCAACTCTAAATTATAGTCCATTTTTATATCTGAAAAAGGAAGTCCCACATACTCAGTAAGATGGATTAAAGCCTCTTCATCATGCAGCTCAACACTCTCTGCATTTATCTTCTCTTTTATTATCTCTTTTAAAACTTTTTGACTTATCAGAGGATAGGTTACTTTTGATTTTGGAGGAGAGGCACGAAGAGAATCTAAAATTTGTTTCGTAGTCAAATAGGGATGCGGGTACTTCAATGAAGCTAAAAAATTATCTATATTTTCTTGTTTGTGTTGTACCGTTTCTAATTTATCATGCCCTATTTTCTCTACAATTTCTTCAATTGAAGAGTCTTGTAAAAATTCATACGAATAAGGTTTCGTATTAAGTGTAAGTATCTTATGAAAACTTTGCTCATAAAGTTCATATTTGAGAGAGGCATTAAACTCAAAACTATCATCTATATCAAAAAAGCCCTCTAACTCACGTTCTAGCTTCTCTTTTTTTATCTCAAAACGGATATGACGCAGAGATGATTCCATCTTTTCAATGGTGATTTTTTTACTTCTTACATGAGCATATGCCTCACGCAAACGCGATGCTTCCATAGGTGTTGCTTGGAGTTCATCCAAAAGAGCTTCTATCTTTTCTTCTCTATCAAAGCCTATTTCAACTTTTGGTTTGTCTGATTTGTAAACATGACCATCACTCTCAAAAAATTCTAAGATATCACGACGCATCGCACTCTCAGCCTCACTCCAAATCATCCTTAGAGTTTTTATCATCAACACTTTATTGTGCTCTATATCATAGATTCCAAGTGTTGCAAAAAGCTCACTAAGCGTTTTACTTTCTACTCTCTCGATTCCCACATCAAAGGGGTCATCATCAAAATATTTTCGTATTCGTTGGTTTATTTTGCTATTTTTTTTATTTTTTCTTGCCATATAAAGATTATAACACAAGTTTAGTTTTGTATTAAAAAAATAACTATATAATAAGCGTATGAATTATCCAAACGAATGGACTCAAAAAGAGTTTTTACAAAACAAAAAAAGATTACAAAAAGAGGGTGTTGATGTAATTTTAATCGACACTATCCTCGCCCCTATTGAAAAAGCAGACACCATTACTTACAATCCTTATGAAATGAAGCAGTATGCTAAGGGAACTTTCTTTGTTTTTTACTGCGATACTGGCAAAGCAACACTTGATAGACTCAAAGAGTACAAAGAAAAATTTCCCGAGTATCACTGCGTTTCACTCAAAGGTGGACGAGGGTATTGGCGTAAAAATATGATGTTATTGGATGAAGATGATACGTAAAAAGATAGAAGCGTTTATGCTTTGCCTTGATGAAGAGCGTTATTATGATGCGCATGAAGTACTTGAAGAGGTTTGGTTTCCTCGGCGTTTTGAAGAGAGCGGTGAAGTAAAACTCCTCAAAGGCTTTATAAACGCAGCTGTAAGTTTTGAACTTATCAAAAAAGGGCGTATTCCTCAAAGCAAAAAAGTTTGGGCAAATTACTTAAAATATAGACAATTTTTGTATAAAACTGACTCCATTCATCTTAATGACTATTACAAACTTTCACGATATCTTGAAAACATCAATATTTCACATCAAAAGTCGAAGTAATTTGATTATGTTATAATCGTACAATATATATGGAGGTCTTGTTTATTATGGATAAAAATGAAATTGTATCAAAACTAAAAGAGATTAAACCTCTATATGCCCAAGAAGGTTTAATCCTCCTAGGATTATTTGGAAGTTATGCAAAAGATAAACAAACAAAGTTTAGTGATATTGATATAGCTTATAAACTTGAATATGATAAATTTTCTTCAAAATATAAGGGTGGATTTGCAAAGCTACTTAGGATAGATGATGTAAAAAAAGAGTTACAGTCCATCTTCAAAAAGCCTATCGACTTAGTTCCAGACAGTAACAAATCAATTATGAAAGAGTTACTATATGTCTAGTGGCATAGAAAGAGTACAAAAAATTCATATGTGTATTGAAGATATTGAATTTATACTCAACACTAATGATATAAAGATAACTCGTGCCATAGAAGATAAAATTATTAAACCTGCTATTAAAATGAATATTGTAAGAATAGCGGAGCAGTTCTCAAAACTAAAAGATGATAATCAGTTTCAAATACTTGAAAATTTTACAAGTGAAGATTTAAAAGGTATTAGTGCTGTACGAAATTATATTGCTCATGATTATGATAGTACAGATGATCATATCATTGAAGATGTTGTGAGATATAACTTACCAATATTTAAAATAACTATCAAAAAAATACTAGGTAATATTCAATAATCAATATTAAAGATTACATAACTATTACAAACTTACTCGCCATCTTGATAATATCAACAAAAAGCAACAATAAAAGTAAATTTATAATATATTTTTGCTATTATTGTGCGAAATTTAATACAAAGGTTCCAAGATAGAAAATCTTGATATAACTAAATATACAGATATGCTCATAATGTACGCTAGTGAATATGGTTTAAAAATCATAGCTGCTATCATCATCTTTCTTGTTGGTAAATGGGTTGCTAGAAAACTGACTGCGTTTATCAAAAGTATGATGAACAAAGCAAATGTTGATAAAACATTAGTAGAGTTTAGTGAGAGCATAATTTACTTCTCAATTTTGCTTATGGTAATCATCGCTGCCTTAAATCAACTTGGAGTAAATACGACCTCCTTTGTAGCTGTTTTTGGTGCTGCTACTTTAGCTATAGGTTTAGCACTTCAAGGCTCATTCTCAAATATTGGTGCAGCGGTTCTTATCATCATCTTTCGTCCATTTAAAGTGGGTGACTTTATCGAAGCAGCAGGGGCTGTTGGAACAGTAAGTGATATCAATCTTTTTTCAACTATCATCTCTCCAGTTGATAATCGGACTATCATCGTTCCAAACTCTTCAATCATTGGCGGAAACATCACAAACTTTTCAAATAAACCTGAACGTAGAGTTGACCATGTATTTGGTATTGGTTACGATGATGACTTAAAACTTGCAAAAGAGACACTTATGGAGATTGTAAAAGCTGATAGCAGAATTTTAACTGAGCCTGCACCCTTTGTAGCAGTCAGTGAATTAGCTGATAGTAGTGTAAACTTTGTAGTTCGTGCTTGGGCAACAAACGAAGATTATTGGGGTGTTTACTTCGATATGCTTGAAACTGTGAAATTAACATTTGATGAAAAAGGAATCTCTATTCCTTACCCTCAAATGGATGTTCACACAAACAAAACAGAAAGTTAATAAAGGAAAAAAACAGATGAAAAAAATTATATTAAGTACAGTTGTAACTGCAGCTTTAGTCGTTGCAGCACAAGCCGCAGATAAAGATGCAAATGCTTTAGTAACACACACAGAACTTGGATACATCCAAACTGATGGTAATACAAAAACAAAAACATTTAATCTTGATGCAAATGCAAAAAAAGCATGGAACAAACATCAATTATCTCTAAAACTTGAGGGACAATATGGTAGTGCTGAAGATATTGAAACAAAGAAGAAGTATCTTTTTGAAGCAAACTATGATTATGCTTTTACAGATACCTTTGCATTTAACTATCTTGCAGGTTACAAATCAGATATTTTTGCTGGTTTTGATTACCAAATGTACACTGGTCCGGGTGCGAAATACCAAGCAGTCAAAACAAAAAGTCATGATTTAAGTTTAACGGGAAATATCTTATATTCATCAGATAAATACAGAGTTGACAATCACATCGATAACTACACTGGTTATAAAGCAGGTGGCATTTATCTATGGAATATACAAAATAATCTTAAATTTACTCAAGAGTTAGGATATAGAGGTTCATTTGAAGATTCAGATATCTACTTTGTAAACTCTAAAACTGCACTTACTACAAAAATATCAGATATTTTTTCAGCTGGTATTAGTTATAAAATAGACTATGTTAATCAACCTACACCAGGTCTTAAAAATCAAGATACAACACTTACTATGAACCTTATTATGGACTACTAAGTCCATAATAAGCTCTACTAAAATTTTTTAGATTTTCTACTCCACAAACTTATAAAAACAAAAGCCCCAAACGCAATAACACTTGAACTTAAAAACAGATATGCAGGATACCACTCATATATATATCCTGAAAGCAGTGCACCGAGTAGACCACCTAAACCGTAACTCATTCCTGAAAAAAGCTGCTGAGCAAGTCCTTTGTTTTTATACAAATGAAACAGATAACTAATAGCAGCAGAGTGAAAAAGTGCAAAGCTAAGAGCATGAAGGGATTGCGCAAAGAAAAGAATTCCAAGGTTTTGAGGAAAGGCAAAAACTAAAAACCAGCGAATAACCGCACTAAACGCAGTAAATTGCAAAATTTTTAACAAATTGTTATGAAGTAATTTTCCTTGAAAAAAGAACATAATAATCTCAATAAGCACCCCAAAACTCCACAAATATATGGTTGTATCAAGCGAAATTCCATGATCTGTTTCATAAATGGTAAAAAAGTTATACATAGCACCAAAACTCATTTGAACCAAAACAAAACCAAGCCATAATTGCCAATCTTTTAGAAGATTAATGTCATTATGCCTCTCTTCTCTCTTTTGTTTTAATTCTTGAGGAAAGGCTTTTTGCACTTTAAACGCAGTAATAGCAGTAAGAAAGGTCATAATAAATAAGAAATCAAGTGCAATATATGCAGAGCTTAAAAACTTCACCAAAACAAGAGCAACAACGATAAAGCCAAGTGAGCCAAAAAGCCTCGCCTTACCATATATCTCTTTGCCTATACTATGTAGGGCGATAGTCTCAACATAAGGTAAAACTAAACTCATACCAACACCTAAAACTATATTTGAAAAAAGAAGTGCGTAAAAACTCTCTAAAGAGAGATAAAAAGAGAGAGCACTTAGCACTATTAAAAATAATGAAGCATTAAAAACTTTTGGAGTGAGCTGCATTCCTTTTATAAATAAAAAAGGTAAAATAAATCGTACAAGGGGAGAAGCCGCAAAAATGATACCTATTTCACTTGCCCCATACCCTACTTCACTCAGTACCTTTGGTAGAAAAATGATATAAATTCCAACAATAGAAAAATAAAAATAATAAAATAACGATAATAAATAAAACATAAACGAAATATAGCATTATTTACAAATTTTTATGTTAATATCTTTAAACAATTTTCAAAAAAGGGAATTTTTATGTTATTTGAGATGAAAGAAGATGACTTCATTGTATCCAAAACAGATACGAAAAGTCGACTGACATATGTAAATGAAATTTTTATGACAATGGCAGAATATACCGAAAAAGAGCTACTTGGTAAACCACATAATATCATTAGACATCCAGATATGCCAAAAAGTGTTTTTAAACTTTTGTGGGATAAAATCCAGAAAAAAGAGGAAATATTTGCTTATGTTCTTAATAAAACAAAAAATGGCAATGCCTACTGGGTTTTAGCAAATGTAACTGCTTCGGTTGATGACAATGGAAATATCATTGGTTATTACTCTGTTAGAAGAAAGCCAACAGAGTCTGCACTAAATATTATAAAACCTCTTTATAAAGAGATGCTTCAAGCTGAACGCAGCGGTGGCATGGAAGCTGGAACAAAAATTTTAACTGATTTACTACACAAAGAAGGAGTTTCATATGATGAATTTATCATTGCTCTTTAAAAACAGACAAACACTTTTACTTTTTATCGCACTCCTTGGTGCTTCAATCTATGCCCTTGTAACTGCAAGCTACATTTTGGCCATTATTCTTATAATGGTTCTACTTATCTCTATTTTTGTACCCTCAACAACTGCCCCAAAATCAACTGATTTGATATCGGTAATGAAAAAAGTTGTTGATGATGCGGCTCATGGGAATCTTGAAAGTCGCATAACATCTATTCCGATTGATGGCTCAGAAATCTCTGCCTTTGCATGGTCTATAAATAATATGCTTGACCAAACAGAAGCCTTTATGCGTGACTCTGCCACAACCATAGAAGCAGCTGCAGAAGGTAAAACATACAGAAAAGCCTTTCCTCAAGGTATGCATGGTATCTTTCATTATACTTCTAGTAAAGTAAATGAAGCGATTACTTCCATAGCAAGTGGTTATAAAACAAAAATGCTGGGAGAGCTCTCAGCTGAATTTACAAAACTAGGTGGTGGTGTGGCCCGTGGTCTTGGAGTTATCCAAGGTGATTTACTTCAAGCCTCTGATAATGCTTCGGCTATCGTTGAAGTCTCCAAAGAGACAGCACAGCAAGCATCATCTAATTTTACAAATGTTGTAGATATTACGCAAAGACTTGCCTCTTTAGTAGAGCTTATCGCCTCTTCGCACGAGGGGATAATAAGTCTTGAAAGTCGTTCTCGTGAGATTTCAGATGTTGTTGGACTCATTAAAGATATAGCAGATCAAACAAACCTTCTTGCACTAAACGCAGCCATAGAAGCAGCTCGTGCAGGTGAACATGGTCGTGGTTTTGCAGTAGTCGCTGATGAAGTTCGTAAACTTGCAGAGCGAACACAAAAAGCTACAAATGAGATAGAGATAACCATCTCAACACTCCAACAAGAAGCAAATGATATGAGAGGAAACTCTGATGAAATCAGCACTATTGCACAAGAGTCAAATGATGTACTAAATGAGTTTGAAAATGCCTTTACGCAACTCAACTCTTTAGCTGAGGGTTCTCATAAAACTGCGATACGCATCCAAAATCGTCTCTTTACTACTCTTGTAAAAGTCGACCACATTTTATTTAAATCAAATGCCTATTCAGCAATTTTAAGTGGAAATAAAGAGGCTAAATTTGCAGACCATTTTCACTGCCGACTTGGTCAATGGTACCAAAATAAGGGTGCAGAGAGATTTGGTAAATTACCATCCTTTAAAGCGCTGGATAAAAATCACGCTATTGTTCATAATGCTGTATTTCAGAATATGCTTTTTGTTAGAGATGAAACTGTTATAAAATACGACCATCCTAAAATCATTACAGAAAATTTTACAAATATGGAAGATGCTTCTCTTGTATTATTTGATCAATTAAATGCTATGCTTGATGAATATGAAGAAGTTGATAACAAATAAGTAGGTATTTACCTAACATTTACTTATAATTATTATAATTTCAACATCTCAATTATGTTTCCCCCTTTCATAATAAAGAGATATATACTCCTATAAATTTTTTAAGCAGTCGAGTTTTCCCCCTTTTTACTCTCGGCTGTTTTTCTTTTACAATAATGTGCTAAACTTCACTTATGAAAATCATCCTAACAACTTTAAACTCAAGATTTACCCACAGTGCCATAGGTCTTCGCTATATATATGCAAATATGCAAGAACTGCAAGAAAATACAAAAATTTTAGAATTTAGCATCAATGATGCCATCCAAACTATAGCCGAAAAACTACTCATAAATGCTCCAGATATCATAGGGCTTGGTGTTTATATATGGAATGCTTCAGAAATTCGTGAATTAATTCACATTATAAAAAAAGTATCGCCTCAAACTACAATCATTTTAGGTGGACCTGAAGTTACCTATCTTCCTTTTCGTGTAAATTTTGATGATGCTGATTATATCATCCAAGGTGAAGGTGATTTAGCTTTTTATGAACTCTGCAAGAAGATTCTAAACGCAGTGGACTCAGAGCGAATTATAAAAATGAGTGCACCTAATCTCAAAGAGATAAACCTTCCTTATAAATACTACACAGATGATGATATAAAAAATCGTTATATTTA
>Ga0256826_1002129_pt1 | contig 12177 bp, 10 predicted proteins | sample CV79metaG_FD_185975 | JGI IMG/M metagenome (GOLD analysis project Ga0256826, IMG submission 185975) | Hydrothermal vent microbial communities from East Pacific Rise, Pacific Ocean - CV79 | ecosystem: Environmental > Aquatic > Marine > Hydrothermal vents | place: Pacific Ocean: East Pacific Rise... | reverse complement strand
TAGATAGTTACCGTAGTGAGACTAAAGAGTATGATTTTTTAAATTATGCGGTGTTTGTTACTTTTTTCCCTCAACTGATAGCCGGTCCTATTGTTCACCATGCTGAGATGATGCCACAGTTTGATATGCTTAAAAATAAAGTGATGAGTTATCGTAATATAGCATTGGGACTATTCATCTTCTCTATGGGACTTTTTAAAAAGGTGGTTATCGCAGATACTTTTGCTATATGGGCAACTCAAGGATTTGATGTAGCACAAGAACTGAATATGTTAGAAGCATGGGTAACTTCACTCTCTTATACCTTTCAACTCTATTTTGATTTTTCTGGTTATACCGATATGGCTATAGGTATAGCACTGCTATTTAATATACAAATTCCTAAAAACTTTTTCTCTCCATATAAAGCAATAAGTATACAAGATTTCTGGAGAAGGTGGCATATTACGCTTTCACGCTTTTTAAAAGATTATATCTATATTCCTTTAGGGGGTAATCGAAAGGGAGAGTTGCGTACTTATACCAATCTATTTACAACTTTTTTATTAGGTGGTATTTGGCATGGGGCTGGCTGGACCTTTGTACTTTGGGGAATACTTCATGGATTTGCATTGGTTCTACATCGTGCATGGCAAAAGTTAGGTCTGAAAATGAATATATTTTTAGCATGGTTTATAACTTTTAACTTTATTAATATTGCTTGGGTGTTTTTCCGTGCTACCAGTTTTGAGTCTGCGATGAAAGTACTTAAAGGTATGTTTAATGGAATAATTATTTTACCTGCATCATGGGTAGAATATTTTTCTTTCTTAACAGGTTTTGGATTCTCATCTGGAAATTGGTCTAAGCTTTATCAAGGTGAGTATTATCTTGGTTTATGGCTATTGGTTGCTTTTATTGTAGTATTGGTATTACCAAATTCTATGGAGTGGAAGAAAAAGTTTAAACCAAATTTTTTCTATATGGCACTTACAATCCTCTTTTTCTTATCTATTTTTATGTTATATAGAAAAAGTGAATTTATCTATTTTAATTTTTAATTGGAGTAAAGAGATGTATGATGTTAAACAGTAAAATATATTTAAAAATACTTTTTAGTATTTTGGGTTTAATTATAGCAAGTACTATAGGTTATGTTATCTATTTTGCAAAACACTATCCTATTCCTATCATGGATCATATCTCTTTTGATGCTAAAATACAATTTATCCGAGAGCATGTCAATATAGATAAGATAGATACCGTTGTAATTGGGTCTTCTTTAGCACTAAATAATATACAGGGCATCTATTTAGAAAAGAATAGTCAAAAAATAAAGCATGTACTAAATTTATCTGTATGGTCTATTGATGCACCACAGGTTGAACAAATTCTTGGATTAACAGATATATTTCCAAAGCTTGAACGTATTATTTATTCTGGACAATTTACCAGTTTTAATCATGCAAATAGTTTTGAAAATTTTGATGTAAATTTTTTAAAGAGATATATAAATCATACTCTCAACCCATTAGAGTATGAAAAGTTTTTATTTAATGGTTGTAAGGACATATTATTTTGTAGAAATCGTCAACTTAGTTGGGTAAAAGAGTATGGAAATAATCATAAATTTTCTTATCTTAATTTTGATTATACTGGAAGTGCCCCTCTAAATATGCATGGTAAAGATATTATACAAAAAAGATGGATAAAAGTGGATGGTGCAGGACAACATCCTAATGCATTAAAAGCACTTGAGCGTATGTTAAAAAAAGCACAAGAGAAAAATATTAAATTCTATTTTGTGCAGACACCATATAGGCAAGCAATGATTGAAAAATATCAACATATAAAAGATATTATGCAGAGTTTTCCTAGTGAAATACAATCTATCTTAAGACCATATAACGGAACATTTATTAATTTACATAAAAGATTACATTTAGATGATAGTCACTTTGCAGATAGGTCTCACCTTAATAATAAAGGAAGTAAGGTTGTTTCAGAAGCATTGGCTAAAGAGATTGATTTGTATGAAAATTGATTGAATATATTAAATACTATTTAAAAATATTTTCTATATCTATAATAAAAAAGAGTTCATTACTTCGTATGGATCGTCTGATATAAGAGTAGTCTTTACATATAATGGTTGGAGAATTCTTACATGGATCAAGAAAAAAACTTTTTGTTTTGGCATAACGTAAATCACTCATAGCCTCGAGTGCAAACATTTTATTTTTTTGAGTTTTTTTTGAGAGAGGATAAGAGAAGATACTATTAAAATAAATTGTACCTGTAAATTCAGGAGGCAATGTCATCGTTTCACCTTTAGGTCCATAAGGATAATACTCACTTCTTGTTGAATGGTTTGTGTAAAGAAGTAGTTTTCCTTTTCGAATTTTTGATTTTTGTAATGCTTCAAAAAGAGCTTCAGTTGAGAGTTTATGATCAATATGCCTATCTAGTTTTGGATGAGGCAATATAATAATATCAGGCTGAATTTTGTCTAATAGAGTCACAAGGTTATTCACGAGAGAAGTCCAGCTAGCATCAGTATCTAGACCCTTTATGAGAGGAGAGACATTATACTGTCTATAGCTAAGTATACTATTTTCTGGTACAGTAGTGCTTTGTATAGATTCTGACTTATTGTGTTTCATTGTATAGAGTCTACTATCAAAATAGCCAAGGTTTAAAGAATGAGTAGGGGGAACACTTCCTAAAAGTGGAACAGTAATACTATCAATAGTACGTCTTTTCCCTTTATTGTTAAATTGTTCTTGTGTTGTATTGAAAACGTCTGCATAGACATCGGTAGATCCAGCATCACCTGCGGTGATAGTGACAATATATGTTTGCTTTGGATGTTCACTATATAATCCAAATGCAGCAATTTCAGCATCATCAGGATGGGGAGCAATAATGAGTATTTTTTTATTTGATATATCAGGATTCTTAAAAAGCATGAAAGTAACTTTTTGATCTTTTAAAATAATATGATGTGTTTTAAATTTTATAGTAGTATTGGGTTTAATATTTAAAGCAGAGAGATTTAGATATCGTATACCTTTTGCACCTGATTCCAGTGTGTGGGTATAGTTTTTACCTTGATAAATAGTAGTGATCTGAGGTACAAAATATTTCCCAAGTCCATCTGTACTCACGTTTAATTTTAGTAAAACAGTCATATTTTGATCAAAGTTGTTTTGATTTAGGTGGATAATATTATGTTCAAGTTCTTGGGATATAGTTTTTACCTTAGCGTTTCTAAAAGTATAATCATAGTCTTTAGTGGGATCATATTTATATGTGATATCACCTTCATCTGTTTCTATTTGAACGATTTTACGATTTATATCATCTATATTATGAGATGTGATATTTGATATGTTTGCATCTTTGTAGTTTCTTATAGTTGGAGTAGGCTTGGTTTGATTTTGTGCATAGGCAACAATTTTTTTTGTACTATAAGATAAAGAATGCTGCTCAAAATTTTTGGAAAAGTAAAAGGTACCACCCATTATTAGAGTTAGGATACTAATAATGAAAAGTTTTTTATGTTTTAGCATTATTTTTTTGTAAAAATATAGAGTCTTAAAAAAGCAAAATTGACAAAGAATAAAACTCCTTCTATAAGTATCTTCGCTGTTATAATGGAGATACCCAAATGTTCAACTGCACTTATTTGTGTCAATGCAGAGATAATACCCATGATGTAAACATATGCAGCAAAAAGAATAAAGTTCAGGATCTTTGTTTTGGTATGGAATACATATTTGTCAAGAAGTGTAAACTGTACACCTATTGAGGCAGTTCTGGCAAAAATATTGGCTACCAATACATTAGCACCAAAAGAGAGTGCAATCATAAATACTATAAAGTCAACAACTGCAGTAATAATAGAGGATAAACCATATCTAAAAAGGACAAAGTAAATTTTAAATGAATCTATCAATGGTCTAAATGAACTTGCTTTGTTATCTTCAATATAAATAGTTTCAATGGGAATTTCTATAATATTTAGATGCTGTTGTACTGAGATAGCAAGTTGTTCTGTTTCAAATTCAAACCGATTAGATTTAATAGTAAGACATTCTTTCATAAATGATTTACTTAATCCACGAAGACCTGTCTGTGTATCTTTAAAATTTCTCCCTAGTAAAATTTTATAAATAAATTTAGAGATATTGTTTCCTACATAACTTTTAAGTGGAATATCTTTACTAAATGTTCTATGCCCTAAGACAAAAGCATTTTCATTCTTTTCTAATTCTTCAAGAACACGTAAACAATCTGGTATGGAGTGTTGCCCATCACTATCAAGTGTAACAACACCTTCTATTTCTGGATAATTAGTGAGTATATGATTAAATATTGTTTTTAATGCGGCACCTTTACCTAAATTGACAGCATGTCGTATAAAGACAATATTTTGAGTATCTAAATCATTTTGTAATGAGGTAAATACATCTTCACATTCTGGCTTGCTACCATCATCAATGATAAAAATCATCTTACTGCTTTGTGCCTGTATTTCTTTCACTACGGTTAATAGATGTTCATCTGGATTGTATGCTGGTATAACAAATCCATATTTTTTATTTCCCATTACTTATCCTTTTCTGAGGGATATTATATCAATTAGTTTATATTAATTTCATTATCAGTTTTTACTAGATGTTGTTTTTTATCTTTATCTTCTACAAGAATATATATATGATAGTTTCCTTTAGGAAAATCATCTATATTGAGGTATGCTTTAAATCCAGAATGGCTTAGATCCTTAGCGTTAAAGTGTTTTGATACATCAGCTCTTAATACTAGTTGAGTTTTAAATATATATTCAGATTTTGTATTTTTTAATACAATAAACTTAGTACTTTTATCAATTTGATTATTTTTAATAAATGCCCAACCTTTAATAGTAATTAATTTTTTTGTCTTAGATATTGTATCAATATTGTATTGTAGGTCACTTAGAGGATTGACTATTTGACGTGTGGTAATGGATGTGGTTGTAAAGTAATGTTGATCAATACTAATATGTGGTGGTACATAGTAGGCTAAGACATTGGCACCTTCAACAGGTTTTATAATATTGTCTTTCACTAGTCTTTCTACTTTCCACCATTCATCTTTTTTAGCAGCTGATGCTCTTCTAAAAATAATATATCTTCCTGCCTCACAATTATGTTGAAGATATTGAAAATTTTGAAACTTATAATCTCTTCCCATAAGAATAAATTTACCCTTATACGGCTTTAAAAGGTAGTTTTGTGGCATAGGGAGTTCATTAGTATAGATTTTAACACATGACTCTGCATTTTTGAGAAGTTTCTCTGCATATTTAATAGAGGGCAGACAGCCATAGCGTACGCCAGCTTTTATTTGTGAATCTTTTTGTTTTTTATAGGTAAAAGTATCTTTTAGTGAAAATATATATTTTCCTAGTATAACAAATAAGAGAATAAAAATTATTTTGGAGTAGATAGGTTTATGTTTGTAATGGGTAATAATATAATTAATATTGATAGCGAAAAATAGAATAAAAAATGCTTTTACCCAAAGAGCATTACGTTCATCATAAGAGAAATATTGTGACCATAGTAATGTACCTATTATAAAAAATAATGCACTGAGAAAACCAACGGATCTATATTGACGTAATCCTCTAAATAGATATAGAGCTAATCCAAATACTATGAGATAAAGAGTATAGAATTTTACAGGGAATAGAGAAGTTAATGGTGTTATAAATGATACATTTGCAGGCAAGGAAAAGAAGTTTTTTTCTAACCAATCAAGATATTGTGTCCATCCAAGTTGAGATAGTTTAGTTTGTGCAAGATTTCCTAAATGATTCAGATTTCCTGTAGGGCTTGCAATATTATGTTGATAATACATGGTCATATATGAGAGTATGTATAGAAAACTTATGGTAAGGATTGTAAAGAGTACTTTTTTGTGTTTAAAATATTTAAAATTAAGAAATATGTAGATTAGATTAAATATTAAAAAAGCTAACCCTGCTTGCTTTGTAATAGATGAGATACCAGCTATTAGTACTCCAGCATAGATATAATAGTTAAATTCTTTTTTTTCTTTATATTGTTCTGCGGTATAGAGTGTAATCAAGCTTAGCATACCTAGTAACATTACGGGCATATCCATATTTCCATTTATAGTATGTATAGAGAGAAAGTAGGGGTAGAGAAGTAGTGATATCCAAAGGTATGTTGTATTCTTCCGCTCAGAATAGAGGGTAAATAAGACTCCCAATATTATTATGGGTAATATAAAGTGGATGAGTTGTGCTGTCCACCATATATCATTTGTACCTTGTATTTTATAAATGAGTGACCATATGCCGGGTAGGAGTATAGGATATGCAGCATTAATAGGATAATATTTATTATCATATAATTCCATTGCCCAATTATTCCAACTTGCTAATACATCCCATACTGAAAAACCTATGCCTATTTGTTGTAATAGTGGGATAAGAAGAATGAGTACTAAAATCCAAATAAGAAAAATAGGTGTATTTTGTAAATCTCTTTTTTTAATTAACATGTAATAAAGAGATGAAAAGGTGATGCTGTAGGCTAAGATGAATGGTACAATATTTGGTAGGTTAAGATAATATATGGTGAGTATTGCTAACCAGCTTCCTGTGTAGGATAGGATTAATCCATAAAGAAGGATTAGAGAATAATTTAAATTTTTATATTTATAATGTAAAAAAATTTGTGGTGAAATGAAAATTGCAAAAATAGCTATAAAAGCATGGAATAAAATCATTATTCTATTTATCCTAATATTCTAAATAATCTAGAATTATATACTATTTTTCCTAGAATAAGGCTAAGGTACTTGCTCTGAATCTATATTTAGAATTTTTTAGTATAAACTTGATGTGTTAATTCTTTAATATAAATCAGAAAATTGAGTTAGTATTAAATTACTTTAGGTAAAGTTACAAGTATAATTAGAAAGAAATAATGATTTATTTTAGATAGTATCTTTATGATTTAAAGAAAAGTAAAAAGGGAGTGATATGAAATATACAAGAACAAAAATTGAGGATGTTATTATTATTGATCCTCAAGTTCATGGTGATGATAGAGGGTACTTTGTAGAGACATTTAGACAAGATAAACTAGAAACATTCTTAGGATTTAAAGTAAATTTCTGTCAAGACAATGAATCTAAGAGTTCTAGAGGGGTATTGAGAGGGTTACATTATCAATTAACTCCGGCATCACAAACGAAATTAGTACGAGTGATACAAGGTAGTGTACTTGATGTTGCTGTTGATATTAGAAAAGGAAGTCCTACCTTTGGACAACATGTTGCAGTAGAATTAAGTGCTGAGAATAAAAGGCAACTTTTTGTTCCTCGTGGATTTGCACATGGATTTGTTGTATTGGAAGATGATACAGTATTTGCCTATAAAGTTGATAATTATTATTCTCCTGAAAATGATAGAGGTATACTATTTTCTGATACTGAAATAGGTATTGATTGGATGATGGATGTCTCAGAGTTAAAACTCTCTGATAAAGACACAAAACAACCTTTACTAAAAGATGCTGACTTATTTGATTATGGGGTAAATTTATATGCATAAAAATATTCTTGTAACAGGTTCCAATGGGCAGTTAGGAACAGAGTTCCAATATTTAGTTTCAGATAAAGATAGTTTAGATAAGTTCTACTTTACAAATAGTGATACTTTAAATATTACAAATAAAGAAGCTTTAAGAAGTTTTATTATTGAAAATAAGATAGATACAATTATTAACTGTGCAGCTTATACTGCAGTAGATAATGCTGAAAAAGAGAGTGAAATAGCATATAGTGTGAATGCTATAGCTGTAGAATATATGGCAGAACTTGCAAAAGAATATAGTTTAAAGTTCATACATGTTTCAACAGATTATGTTTTTGATGGTACAAGCCATATGCCTTTAAGAGAAGATGACAGTACTAATCCTCAAGGTATTTATGGAAAGTCTAAATTAGCTGGTGAAGAGGCAATTTTAAATATTAAACCGGAAGGTGCAGTGATAGTTCGTACTTCATGGGTATATAGTAGTATTGGAAATAATTTTGTAAAAACGATGATTCGTTTAGGTCGAGAAAGAGATGAATTGAATGTTGTATGTGATCAAATAGGTACACCTACTTATGCAAGAGATCTTGCTCGTGCAATTTTAATAATACTTGAGAGTAAAGATAACAATAAAGATGTGAGTATTTATCATTATAGTAATGAAGGTACTTGTTCATGGTATGATTTTGCAAAAGCTATTTTTGAGATGGCAGAGATAGAATGCAAGGTGTTTCCTATTAGCACAACTGCATATCCTACTCCAGCGAAACGCCCCTTATATAGCATATTAAATAAAGACAAGATAAAAGAAACTTACAGTATTCAAATTCCATATTGGAGAGAATCTTTAAAGTCATGTATCTCTTTATTGAATTGAACCTTTATACCGTTAGTTCAAAATTGATATGGGCTTTGTTTACGAGAACTTTTGTTTTCTCACTGGCATTTATCAAGTAGGTAAATGAGGCTATATTCATTAAAGGTATATCATCATGATGGTCAGTATATAAAACAGCATCTTTAGTATCAAAGCCCTTTTCAATAAAGAGATTTTTTATATTTTGTGCTTTTATCTCACGTATATTTTCCTGCCATGGTGAATGCCTAATATCATTAGTGGCAACAACAAAATCAAAGTGATACATCTCTTTGATAGTTTGTGCATAGAATAAAGGTGCTGCAGTTGCTAAAATAGTTGTAGTATTAGTATCTTGAACAATATTTAAAAGTTCTTGATTTGTGTAGGGAGCTAAGGTATCTACAAATTGAGTAATTTGTTCTTTTGTGATAATCTCTTCAGAGATTTCTAAAATCCTATATTTCATTTTTGCATGGTTAATACGTTTTGTATAGCGTAATACAATAATGGTTAGTATTTTAATAACTGAGATAAGTTGGAATTTTTTTACTGCTTCTATAAAAAGAAACTTCATCCATTTATGAAAGGTATTAACGTTAACAAAAGTACCATCTAAGTCTATGAGTATGATTTGCTTATCCAATTTTATCTTCACCTTTGTAGTCCATGGCCCATGGACATCGTAATAAAACATCTTTGTAAAGTGTATAGTCAGGTTCTAGGTAAGGATGTTTATGTGTAACTGTGAGCACTGCTGTTTTAACAGTTATTTCAGGATTAATCTCTTGAATGACATTTTTAAGTGCCAGTATAGTAGTTCCCGTATCTATAGCATCATCTATGAGTAATAGTGTTTTTGCATCTTGAATCTCTTTGCTTTGTTTCTCTGAAAAATGAATACACTTTTCTTTAGTTATATCATACGCTTTAGCTTTGAATTTTTCTAAAAACTTTATTTCAAGTACACGTAATAGATTGGAGAGAAAATAGGGTAGTTTTGTTAAGAATCTTTTGATACCAAGAGACTCTTTTTTTTGGGTAGAAGGGCGTGAAAGTTTAATTTCTGTATATGTACCACTCCATCCTTGTTGTTGTAACTGTTCATAGATAGGTTGACTCACATAGATACCTCCAGTGGCAATACCTATTATCATATCTATCTCAATATTATCTTTTTGAATAAGAGATAAAAGTTTCTGTGATAAATCGGTTAATGCGTCTCTAGAGAGGGTAAGGACTTTCACAATGGCTCACTTTTATCTATTATCTTTGGTATATCTTAACCAAATTTGCTTGAATACTCTAAAAAGAAGACCTTTTATCATTGCAATTCTAAAGCCTATTTTTTTAAAAAAGCTATTGCTTGACTTTCTATCAATAGGTGTAAGTACATCTTCATGTCTTCTATATTTGATAAGTTTTTCATCATTAAAACATACATCTCCATATATCTCCCCTATAAGTCCAATCCACCAATCATGCATATTGATATCTTTTGGAAAAGGAAGTGCTATGTTTAAGATATGACGATTAAAGCCCATACAACAGCCCAAATAAGAGTTTTTATAGAGATTCTTTAGTATGCCCTTGGAAGAGTGATTAAAGCTGAAAAATGATTCATCAAGTTCTTGCATAGTTTCATTGACCATTACAGCATCACTCAATACCAAATCATGGTTTTCTAACAGGTTTAACATGGTTTCTAATTTATGAGGTACCCATACATCATCCTGGTCTGATAAGAAGAGATACTCTCCTTTTGCATGTTTAAGTGCATTTTCAAAGTTATAGACATGTGAGTGAAAAGTTTGATGTTTCAAAAGTATAATACGTGAATCATTTATGCTTTCAATAATTTGGATAGTATTATCGCTTGAACTATCATCAGAGATGATGATTTCATCTTCTTTACCTAACTGTGATAAGATAGAAATAATCTGTTCTTTAATATATTTTTCACCATTGTAAGAGGCTATACAAACAGAGACTTTCATAACCCTTCTTTCATGCGTGTTAAATGATTTTTAATCAAGTTTGTATCATAGTCAGATACGTTTGCTAGTACATTTTCAACTTTATCTATATTAATATTATTAGGATTTTCTCGTAGTAGTTTGATTTTGATGAAAGGCATTTTATAGTCTAAAATAAGTGCTTCCCAGAAGTAAAGTGTGGCATTGATTTTCCCAACACGTGCTAAGGCATACTCTTTTTTTACAATAGAAGAGAGTTTATGAAAGATTTTTTGAGGAGTGAGTTTTTTTATAAAAATGGAAATTTTCTGTAGTTTAGATACTTTAAACGCTATTGCAACAGCAGGGCTAAAACCCTCTTTTTGAAAATAGCTTGTTAAGCCTACTTCATAGGTTTGGATAATCTCATTTTTATCATTTAATATTTTTACATTTTCCCAAAATGTGGAAAAAGTAGGAGCTATAAGTAGAGGTTTTTTAAAGAGTAAAAAGTAGCTTTGTAGATGGTATGCCATATCGTTGTTATCCGTCATACCCCAAAAATCACAAAGTCTATTACTCATACGTTCAAAGAGTGAAGATAAAGGATAAAATGGTCCATATACACTATCATTGCAGATGAGTAGTTCATCATACTGAGTATAATCAAAACTTTCTAGTCCTACTTTATAACTCATAAAGTCATACCCTATATTTTCTCTTTCAATGATATTAGAGGAGAGCTGTAATACTTTTTTATGATCTTCTTTTGAGAGTGTAGATGTTGTGACAAAAACCAGATGAGTACTATGTTGTTTTAAAGCTTTAAGATAGAAATAGACATATGCATCTACGAGATTGTCCCTGTCATAGTGAACAAAGACAATGGCACGTTTTATTTGTGACATGTTGTATCCAAAACATCTGTATAGTAAGTGATGAGTTCATCAGCTTGCTTATCATAAGCGCGAATGTTGTCTTTATAGGGATTACTATACTCTTTAAAGCTGTCAAAGTTTTCAATGAAGTGTATAATTTTATCTTGAAACATTTGGCTATCATTCATTGCTACAATGTTGCCATTTTCACCCTCTTTTATCTCTTCAACGACACCACCCGCATCGGTACTGATAACCCAAACATCTCTCACCATTACTTCACGTACGGTAAGCCCAAAACTTTCTTTACATTGTGAAGGGAAGAGTAGTACATCAATATCACTATAAAATGCATCTATACCCTCTTGTGTATTCTCATAACCATCAACAATATTGAGTGTACCTTTTATGTTCCAGTCTGATTCAAAGATAGAGTTGTGACCAAGTTTACGCTCCAGATCAACAACGACAAGTTCATAGTTAGAATGTTCTATGTTTTCAAATGTATCTTTGAGGAACTGGAAACCTTTATGGTTAGCATTTCCTCCAACATAGGCAAAACTTACGCGTTCATTTCTCTTTTTAGAATACTCTTTAGAAGGAAAGAGTATACCATTACGGTTAACTGCAAGCTTCTCTTTATTGTCTAGATTATAGGCATACATCTCTTTTTGAAAAATAGATGGGGCTAGTAAAAGATTTGCATCATTTAATATGGTTTTGAGGTAGGCAGTTCGTTGTATGGTAAAAGTGTCACTTCTATGGTTACATTGTGCTTGGCAAAAGGCTGTATCTATTTTGGTCTGATGACAATATTTCCCATTAGGCATAATCATAAACTGTTTTTCACATACCCACCACATATCATGTAGGGTAATGATATAGGGGATA
>Ga0256826_1002128_pt1 | contig 12180 bp, 11 predicted proteins | sample CV79metaG_FD_185975 | JGI IMG/M metagenome (GOLD analysis project Ga0256826, IMG submission 185975) | Hydrothermal vent microbial communities from East Pacific Rise, Pacific Ocean - CV79 | ecosystem: Environmental > Aquatic > Marine > Hydrothermal vents | place: Pacific Ocean: East Pacific Rise... | reverse complement strand
CGCTTGACTGGCTCTACTTCGTTTCTTTCTTGTTCTGATTTCACCATTCTATATCAAACTTTCTTAGAAAACAATTAATCATTTAAATTCTTTTGTGTTGGATTTTATGGGGCAAACCCTAAAAAAATAGGGTCAATAATTAATTATTTTAAACGCGATTTTTTAAATCTTTTTTGGGGAATAATTAGTTATTGGGGCTAAATTTTTAGGGGTGGAGAATTTACCGTTAAACTTGTTAATGGGAAAGAAACTAAGAAGATGAATTTTTAAAAATTCATCTGAATACCAAAGTTTAACTGTTTTAGTCCTGTACCATCTATTGAAACTAAATCACCAAAAACTCTCATTGTATTGGTAAATCTATATCCTCCTCCAATACCTATAGCCTCTCCTGCCTTGTTGTAGTCATTATGATATCTGTTATTATCCCATGAGTATCTACGATGTACTGCACCCAATTTTGCTTTAGCATATAACTTTTGACTAAAGTCATAAGTATAGGTCGCATATGCTCCAATTGTCAATACATTTAAATCAGAAGCGTAGCTATGAGACATTGGTACAACTGTATATGTTAATTCACCCTCTGCACCAATAGTTCCCGGTCCTAGTTTAATGATAGGTTTTCCTCCGTTTAATACCAATGTTACTCCTGGGTCATAAGATGAGTATGTTGAGAAATCTTCAAGACCTGCTCCTATACCACCATAATAGCCACCATCAATAAAAACAGAAGAGAATGCTCCTGTTGAAATAAGTGCTGTTATTGCGATTGTTGATAATATTTTTTTCATTCCAATATCCTTAATTAAAGTAATAAAATAAGCCAAAACAATATTTAACCTATTTAAATATTATATCATCAAAGAACTATAACTTAACCTTAACTTGCTAAAATATCATATTAATTTTACTTACAAGTAGATAAAAGGTTCATATGCAAAATTTTAAACATAAACATTCAGCACATTGTGAGAGTGGTGTAACCTCACTGCTTTTTAAACATCAAGGTTTAGATATTAGTGAACCTATGGCATTTGGTTTAGGAAGTGGACTTACATTTGCCTATCTACCTATTGTAAAAATTTCGGGAATGCCTCTTATCGCCTATCGTAGTATGCCAAAATCAATTATACAAAAAGCAACAAAGCGAGTAGGAATAAAGCTTGTCTCACAAACCTTTAGAAACCAACAAAAAGCAGAATATCAACTAGACAAACTTTTGGATGAGGGACGATATGTAGGGGCTCAAACCTCTGTATACTATCTTCCGTACTTTCCTGATGATATGCGATTTCATTTTAATGCACATAACCTTATTATATATGGAAAAGAGGGAGATGAGTATCTACTAAGTGACCCTGTTTTTGAGTATACAGTGCGTATAAAGAAAAAAGATTTACTCAAAGCTAGATTTGCAAAAGGGGCATTAGCACCTAAAGGTCTGCTCTACTATCTTGATTCTGAACCAAAAGAGGTTAACTATGAGAAGATTATCAAAGAGTCTATTAAATCAACAGTAAAAGATATGAATGCTCCGATGTTTTTTATAGGATTAAAAGGTATAAACTATCTAGCAAAACAGATACGAAACATCCCAAAAAAATACAAAAATGATTTGCGTTATCCACGGCTTTACTTGGGACATATAGTGCGAATGCAAGAGGAGATAGGAACAGGTGGTGCAGGGTTTAGATATATGTACGCTTCATATCTCCAAGAAGCGAGTGGGTACACCAATGAGAGCCTACTAAAGGAGTCAAGCGAGATGATGACAGAGGTAGGTGATGAGTGGAGAAAGTTTGCACAAGCAACAGCTCTGATGTGTAAAAATAGAAAAGAGTTTGATTTTGATGGATTGGCTTCGATGTTGGAGAGTGTAGCAACCCAAGAGAGAGCTGTCTATGAGAATTTAAAAAAGATAAAATAGTAGTTCAATGATAAAAATATCCAATCTCAATAAAAACTATGACAATAAAAAAATCCTTAAAGATATAAACCTAGAGATAGATAGTGGCTCTATTTTTGGATTACTTGGACCAAATGGAGCAGGAAAAACTACCCTTATATCTACCCTTGTTGGGCTTACCCCACTAGAGCAAGGGGATATTACTGTTGATAATAAAAATATAAAAGAGGAGTTGGCATATATACAATCTATCTCTTCGCTTATCCCTCAAAATCTAGCTTTTTATCCCACTCTTACAACTAAAGAGAACCTAGAGTTTTTTGGAGGAATGTTAGGATTTCATGGCAATATTCTAAAATCAAAAATCGAGAATGTAATAGATATCACCAAGCTAAATGAAGTATATAATCAAGAGGCGAGAAGATACTCAGGAGGTTTAAAACGCAGACTAAATATAGCCATCGGTCTACTAAGCGACCCAAAAATCATCTATTTTGATGAGCCAACAGTAGGCATAGACCCACAATCGCGTAATTTTATTTTGGAGTCGATTAAAGAGATGAAGCAGGATAACAGGCTTATAATCTACACTTCACACTATATGCAAGAGGTGGAGTTTTTATGTGATAAAATAGCTATTATAGACCGTGGAGAGATTATAAAAAAGGGAGATTTAAGTTCACTTCTTATTGAATTTAAGGCTACAGTTAAGACAACTAACAAAACAATAGAGGTTAAACTAGATAACTTAGCAGAAGAGTTAGAGAGATTAAAATCAGATGGTCAAATAGTCAAATCCATTAATTATGGGCATGATTTGGAGAGTTATTTTTTGCAGTTAACCAATAGGAAGTTGAGGGATTAATGAAAGAACTATACCACACCCTAAAATATGCTCTAAAAAAAGAGACTATTGCTCTTTGGCGAAACAGAAGTGCTTTGCTTCCACTATTTCTGATGCCTATGATGTTTATTTTGATAATGTCATTGGCTCAACAGGATATATATAAGGAGTATACCAACGCAGAGGTTAAATATATTATTGTCAATTTAGATAAACAAGCGCGTTCTTTAAAGTTTGTGGAGGAGCTTAAAAAGGATAAAAATCTAAAGTTTATAGAGAAGAGTAGTTTAAAGGAGGCAAAGAGGTTAACTCTTGATGAGAAGTATAAATTTACTCTACTGATTAATAGTGATTTCTCTAAAAAACTATATAAGATAACGGCAAAAGATTTAATAGAGATATATACATCTTCGATAACAAAAGCACATCAAAAGCTATATTTTGAGTCTAAAATCATTCAAAAGATTATGGCTCTAAAGATAAAAAAGATGGTAGACTCTATGACTATGTATAATGACAAAATAAAAGCTTCTACTCCAAAACAGATGATACATACTCACTATCTCTATCGCTTGGAGCATAAGAGTGAGATACCAACAGCAACTCAACAGAATGTTCCTGCTTGGATAGTCTTCTCTATGTTTTTTGTTATTATCCCTATAGCTACACTTCTTATAACCGAAAGAGAGGATGGTACGCTAGATAGACTAAGGGCAATGAATAGTTCAAAATTTATTCTATTTACATCAAAAATAATCCCTTATATGGTTATAAATCAGCTTCAACTCTATAGTATGATTTTAGTTGGAGTTTATATAGTTCCTCTATTTGGAGGAGATAAACTAGATGTAGATATTAACTTTTTTGCACTCTTTATTATCTCTATTGCCATTAGTTTTGGGGCAGTTGGATTTGCAATTTTTCTCTCTACACTTATGAAAAGTATAGAACAGGCTTCTATTGTTGGGGCATTGAGTGGAGTGATTATGGGAGCAGTTGGAGGGGTTATGATACCAAAGCTTGTTATGCCCCCATTGATGCAGAGTATGACTGTTCTCTCACCAATGTCATGGGGGTTAGAGGGAATGCTAGATGTATTTGTTAGAGATTTAGGAGTAACTTCTGTTCTCTATGAGTCATCTGTTTTGGTACTTTTTGGTATAATTTCCTTAATATTAGCATATGGAAAAAAATTATGAATTTAAAAGAAGATTTAAAAAAGATGATTGTTCGTGAGTGTGATAAAGAGATAGAGCCAAGTAGCATCAAAGATGATGATATTATCTTTGACCCAACACATCCATTGGAGCTTGATTCTCTGGATTCACTACAGATATCTATGGCATTGCAAAATGATTATGGTATTCGGTTGACAGACCCAAAAGAGGCAAGACGAGTTATGGAGTCCGTCAATACTTTAGCTAAATATATTGAGTCAAATTCGTGATATATATAGAGGGATATGCACTTATTAGCTCTTTGGCAAAGAGTGCAAAGGCATCAGTAGAAGCAATAAAAGAGGGTAATATATCGACTATAGCTATGGGTGATACTAGCTATTATAAAATTTCAGATACAAAACAGCTTGATTACTATGACCTAATAGAGGAGGTTATTCGCAATGCTATATCTAACGCAAATCTTAGCCAAAAAGAGTTAAAAGAGATGGCTCTTTTTATTGGTACATCCTCTGCTAAATTACCGTTGAATGAGTATCATGCAACAGATAGTGGTGTACTCTTAAAAGATTTGCATATGAGCGAGGTTAGCGATATTATAGCCAAAAGATTGGGAATAGATGGCTTTAGAACTATTATCTCAACGGCTTGTACTTCAAGTTCTAATGCTCTAATACAAGCAAAAGAGATGATAGAGAGTGGATTGATAAAAAAAGCTATAGTAGTTGGTGTTGAACTATATAACCAATTAAGCATCAAAGGGTTTGACTCTTTTATGCTTCTCTCAAAATCCAAAATGAGACCATTTGATAGAGAGAGAGATGGAATTATACTAGGAGAGGCACTATCTGCCGTTATTCTTGGTCTAAAGAGAAGCTCTTTTGAGTTAAAAGGAGGGGCTATTATGGTTGATACCTCCTCTATCACTGCTCCACATTTTAATAACTTAAAAGAGGTCATGTCCAAAGCACTACAGAGTGCAGATATTCAGCCAAAAGATATAGAGCTTATCAAAGTCCATGCTACAGCAAGTATACAAAATGATATAGCTGAAGCCCAAGCTATAAATCTACTTTTCAAAGAGAATCCACCTACTATTTTGCCTCTAAAACCCTATATTGGTCATACAATGGGTGCTTGTGGTACAAATGAGCTAGTGTTGCTATTAGAGAGTCTAAAAAGTGGGTTTATTCCAAAATCTATCCATTTTGATAACATGGATGAGGAGTGTAATCTAATCCCAAATTTAACTGAGTTAAAGTCAAAAAGAGGTTACTATCTTCTCAACTATTTTGGTTTTGGTGGAAACAATAGCTCTTTAGTAATAAACTATAAGTAGGATTGAGATGTATATATATAAATTTTCAAATTTTGTAGAAAAAGTAGATGGTGAATTAAGTGATAAAAAAGCACTTCTTACAAAAAAATTTAATCGTAGTGACAACTTCATAAATCTAACATTAGTAGGAGTTCAAAGATGTGTAGAGGATACAAAACTACCTTCAAACACATCTATCTATCTAGCAAGTGATAATGGAAATATGAATACAACTATAAAAGTGCTTGACTCTATTTTTATAAAAAATAGACTACCTATGCCATTTAATTTTCTAAATACTGTAAACTCTGTAAAGCTATTTTATATAGCAAAAAACTTTAATATTGATGGTAAAACAATTTTTGTTGATAGCTTTGAATCAGCCATAATACAAGCATTTGTTGATATAAAACAAGGTAAAAATGTACTTTTGGGAGTTGTCACAGAGGCTATAGATAATTTAGAGCTACATAGAGAGATGTTTGGAGACAAAGAGATAATAGAGAGTAGTAGATGGCTCTTATTATCACCTAAACCAGATGGAGCAATAGCCAAAATAGAAGAGTTTCAACTATCCAACTCTACAACATCAAAAACTAAAACCTCTAAACTCTTCTCTTTTTTAGAGAGCAATAAAAACAGTTTCTCCTTTAAAAGAGATAGATTATCTTTTAGTGTAAAAAAAATGTTATAAAATTTTGCCCCATAAAATCTTTAACGGTGGGGCTATGGTGATTATCTTGATATTTTACAACTTCAAAACTGTACCAACTTTAGAGTTCCATAAGTCTAAGTTTGATGGTATTATTTTTGGCTCTCTATCTTGCTGTTTTTGTGTTATTTCTGTCACCTTATTTGCATCATAATCTGTTTTCTCATCTCCAAACTTTACTGTTCGTATCTCTAAGTTTTTGCTATCTACAGTTATAAGTTTAAATTGCCAAAAGCTATCACTATCTATTGTCCATGACTTATCATCATCATTTAGACGTGTAGGTGCTCCCCAGCTTCCCTCTCCAATATAGGTTGTACCACTCTTCTCATCTATTACAAATCCCTCCTCTCCTAGAGGGTCGGGTTTTAGTGGTTTTGTATATTTAACAAGATGTGAATCTGACTCTATAGCTAGTTGAACATTATGATTGTAAAATAGATAAGCCCAATCACTATAACGCAATTTACCCTCTTTTTTAGCACTTTGATGTGGTCTAAGAGGACGATGATATGAGACGATTTTCCATCTATTTGTATCATCTATTAGATGTTGCTCTAACCATAATTTTTGACTATTCCATTTTACTATATCATCTGCTTTAGAATCTTTGTATCTAACATTAGGCTCTAGTTCTGTATTTAGAATATAGAGGGATAAAAGAGGAAACTTTACTTGATAATATACATCTATATTTGGAACATCAAAAAGATTATATAGCACCTTTTTATCAAAATTTTCATGATTTCCATGTGTTACAATAAGAGGGTACATCCGTCCATCACGACTTTTGGTTAATTGCCACTCATCTAACCATCTATTCCACTCTTTACTATTTCCATGAGAGGTATAATCTCCACCATGAGCGATAAAAAGAGGTCTTATCTTTGAGATAAGGATATTCCCTCTAACTCTACCTTTTACAATACTCCTAGAGTCTCCACCAGCGATAAAGCTAAAGCTCTGTTTTGTATTTGGAGCAGTCTTAAAATACATAGTTTGGCTACAACTATCATTGGTACAAACTTTAAAGTAGTATTTACTATTTGGATGTAATGATTTTAGATGTACAAAACAGTTTTTCATATTTAGATACTCCACTTTACGTTGAGGATAGATTCTATACTCAACTGATGGAGTTAAACCATACTCTACAACCCCTTCTCCTTGACGTTGATTCCATGCAATAGTCATAGTTGTGGTAGGGTCATCATTCCAAATCAATCTATATTTGTCAGTATATATACTCGATTTTGAGCTATCTATAGGAGTCTCTATCTCTCTAGTTTTTTGACTACATGATATAAAAAGTAATAGTATCACAATAGAGTTGATAAGGTATCGCATCTTTTTCCTTTGGTTAATTATAGTTAAAGATGTTTTATCCTATTTTTACTGATAGATATCTTGATTCAATTATCTTTTTGGCTCTTTTTTCTGCTTTGGATAGTAGCATATAATTATATGCATCTTTTACCATATATCTATCTCTATCTGTATAATCTTTAATCTTATCCTCTATTAACTTATTTAAGATATTTCCATCTTTATTGATAATGATAAAATTATTCCATTTGAGTTTAGGTTCAGAGAGTACTTTTTGATAATTAGATAGTATCTCTTTTTGTCTCTTTGTGGAAAAATCACTCTCCAATAACTCTAATCTAAGATAATAAGAGGTAGCTATATCCATAAAATCTTTCTCTAACTCCTCTAGTCTATCTGATATCTCATCTTTTAACTTGTTATTATTGAGAGTTGCTACTCTATTCTCTCTTTTAGTTTTATTTTTTTGTATAAAAGTATATCCTCCAACTCCTATTAAAACTATAGCTACTAAAGTTAGCATATTTGTGATTGTCATTAACTCACTCATCTATCCTATCTCTCTTTGATGTTTTTTGATAGAGTCTAACCTCTTTTCAAGTGATGTTTTATCTTTTTTATATCTTTTGATAAGATGCTCTTTATCTTTCTCATTTTTTATATACTCATCTATCTCATCTTTTTTACTATCCATAATTCTAGTAAGCTCTATCATAATATTTTTTACTATATCCTCTTGAATATGTTGGTTTAGCATCTCTGCAAAATTATTTTGCATATTATTAGAGCTATTTTCAAAAAACTGCTGAACTTCATTCATAATTTCAGAATCTATCTCCCCTAAACCCCTATTTAAAATTCGTTGAAATAGATTGGTATTATCTTTTACAATTCTATTGATATCCTCTTTTTTAAATTGTGCTTCGGCTAACTCTTTCATTCCTGAAACTAACTCTAGTGCATAGATATTAAACGTTTGAGAGGTAAGCGTTATGGAGATACTTTTATCTCTTTGACTCAATTTATCCTTTAAGTTAGTCATATCTTTTTGTATCTCTTGGGTTAATCTATCGGTTATCACTTGGACAGTATCTCGTAGAGCATTAAAGTTATTATCTATATTAGCTTTTACAATCCAAATAACCTCATTTTTATAGTTTGAGGTCTTTGTAATTGATTTAACCTCTTCTCTTACACTATTTATCATTATGTTATTTTGGTTAATTTTTATAGCTTCAAACTCATCCATATTTTTTCTAACCAAATTACTAAAATCTTTATTGATTTTAGACTGCTCTTGACCAATGAATTTAATTGTCTCTTTTATAGATTTTTCTGTAGCCTCCAACTCAGATTTACTCTTCATTAAGTCAGAAAGGCTACTTTTTTTCTCTCTTAACTTCTGCTCTATCTCATCAATTCGTTTTTTGAAAATAGAGTTCAAAAATTTAGAGTGAGATTCAAGAATACTCTTTCCCTTATTCTCAATAAGCTTCTGCTCTATCATCTCCTCTAATTTTCCAAGTCCATGATTTTCAGGCTCTAAATAACCTTTTTCATCCAACTGTTCGGCATAATAGTTTAAATCATCATTTAGTGTCATCTCATTGTTTAGCATTTTGTCAATCAATGCACCCAATCCACTAACCAAAATCAAACTATCTCTACTACTAACTACCTCTCTTCTTTTTAAATCCTCATCAGATAAGAGTTCAGCAATATACTCCTCTAATCCAGATGTATCATTTACGCTGTCTATCTTATTAATTACAGTCAATTTCTGCTCTTTTGGAACAGATAGTAAAAAGTTATCTATAAAGTCTATATCTACTTTATCCATCGCTTGATTGGCATATGTTATGTAGACATTTGCATTTGTTTTATGTATCCACTCTTTGGCTACTTTATCTCTCTGTTTGTTTGGGTCATTTGTCCCTGGGGTATCTACAACTGTTATCTCTTTTAGTATCTCATTTGGATAGTATATGGTTACTAGATTTATAAAAGGGGTATATTTCCCATCTCTTGCAACATACTCTTTTAAGTTATCCAAATCACTCTCTTTTTGAACTTTTGCTGTAGCATAGATAAGCTCATCCTCATATATTCCACTACCAATAGCTTTCTCTATATCAGGTTTTAAAAACTCCTCATAAAAATCTTGATTTGAGCGTAACTGTTTCCACTCCTCTTTATTGTAAAAAGTGGCTTCTATCTTTGGCTCTTTTCCATATTTGATAATTGTTATCTTTGCAGTGTGTGGTGTATCATCAGAGGGAATTATCTCATCTCCAAATAGAAGAGCATTAATAAGGGTAGATTTTCCTGCTTTTATCTGTCCTGTAAAACTGACAAAAAAATGCTCATCTTCTAGTTGTCTCTTTTTCTCCTTTATATCCTCTAAGCTCATACTCTTTGGGATAATATTGGAGATACTCAATATCTTCTCATACTGCTTTAATACTCTTCTCTTTTCTCTCTTATAGGCTGTTAACATACGCTTTTTTCTCTTTTATAAAATTATTTAGTTCTGTCTGTATTTTGATAATATTTGTTATATCTATCGACCCTTGACTATGCAGGTCTCTTTTTTTATGTTCTATACTCTCTTGATTATTCTCTAAAAAATTATGGAGCTGATATATTTTATCTTTTTGCTCAAATTTTAAAAAGCTCTGTAGATACTCTCTAGCTTCACTCTTGTCTTCAAAATAGATATCTCCATTGTCAGATATAATATAGTTTTCGGCAGTATAGTAGTTAGCATACCAAGCCAACACCTCTTTTATAAGCTCTGATTTAAAATCATCTGAAAAGTAGATTAATTGAAAATCATGCTTATACTCAAAAAAATTCATCCACTTAAATATAAGCTCCTCCATATATCTAAATGAGTCTATCTTTGCTACTCTATCTCTAAAAACTGACTTATCAAGATAGATTTTACTATAAGGAGTTGACCAAAAAGATTTTTCCTCTTTTGATACATCTTGAATAGTACAAGATTTCATAAAGATATAGTTCCATTCATTATAAAAACTATCTATATTATCCTTTTCAAATTGGTATAACTCATACTTAAAATTCTCTATATCCTGCTCAAACTTATCAAAATCACCTTTGCCATTACCTGCATGATTTAACTTCTCAAGAGTATCCTTTGCAATAGAGAGACTCTGTTTATGATAGTTATATATCTCTATTTTAAACTTCTGTTTTAGTGTATCTTGTTTGCTACTAGAGATAAGATTTAGCATCTTTTCTACTCTTGCTCTCTGCTCTTTGGAGACTAGATAAAAATCATCAATAGTATATTCATTATCACCAAGATAGAGTTTATATGCGACCTTTTTTTTCACTCTTCCTCTACTTTGTGTAAGTAGCCCTTTAGCAGTAGTAGTAAAATCAATCTTTTTAGAGATTAACTGCTCTTCAATATATTTAAAATGCTCGGCTATATAGTTTTTCTCTGCAAACTCTAAAACCTTGGAGGCTGAGTACTCTATCACCTCTGTAAAAAGTCTTTTGGAGATAATCTCACTCTTTATCTTATCAATAGCCTGTTTGGATTTCAAATCTGATTTATTTAAAATACAATACATTCTTTTATTGTTAAGTTTTTGAAGCCTCTCTATCGAGCCTTTATCTATAGCTCCTTTTGAGATATCCACAATAAAAAAGATAACATCTACAGAGTCTAAAGTCTTCATAGTTACCTCTGTATCATTATCATTAAGATTATTGTTAAACCCTGGAGTATCATAGAGAACAATAGAGCTAAGACGCTCAAAAGGATAGGCATACTCTATATAGTTCGTTTCTGTATTTTTACTATCTCCATTTAAATGTTGGGAACGTTTTTGATACTCCTTATAGCTAATATCTTTTCCATTAATGGTTATCTTCTCTTTATAACCATAATAGAATTTTGTGATAGATGAGGTGGTAGGTTTAACAGCCATAGGACATACAGGCTTTCCAAATAGTGAATTGATAAAAGTTGACTTACCACTACTAAAACTACCAATTACTCCAACCTCTACTTTGCTATTTCCTTTCTCTAGTTCAATCTTATTTATTAGTAAATTAAAAGCTTGATGTTCCATATTCTCTATCTCTCTATAGGAGATATTATGCTCTTTTAACTGCTCTTGTACTATTTTTAAAGAGGCTAAATTTTGAATCATCATATTAGAAAATTCATTAATTTTTGTAGCATTAAAGAAGCCAGACATATCTAATCGCCTTTAATCAGCTTTAATTCCAAAATATCATCATCTAGTTGTTCGTTAAATATTGTAAACTCTTCTAGTTTTTCTGATTTCTCTTTATATAGTTGAGTTAGCATCTGCTGATTATTAGATAGTTTCTCTTTTAAAGAGGTAAAAACTTTTTTCTCCAATTTCAACTCTAGCTCTGCTCTTATCTCAGATGAGATACCTCTTGATATATCCTCTAATTTTGGTAAAATCTGACTCTCTATAAGCTTTGAGCCAATCATATCTCCTAGCATCTCTAAAGGGTTAACTTGACTTATATAGTTGGCAGTATCTTTTAGATTGCTCTCTCCTCTTTGATTCATTATCATTTTTGAAGTGCTTCTTAAGAAAAAACCAAAAACCCCACCTACACCTGCTGTACCTAGTGTCAAAAGCTCAATTAGGACGACCATTCCAATATCTTTACCCATATCTATCTGTTTAAGTAAATCTTGAATCATTATCTCTAGCTCTTTAAACTCTATAACATTTTTATCATATGTTGAAAACTCTTGAAAGTGTAATGAGACAATCTTAGAGACATCTCTGCTTATAAGCTCTTGTAGCTCGGTCATAAGTTCTGTAGTTGATTCTTTATCTTTTAACAGTTTTATCTTAGGAATATATTTAGTAA
>Ga0256826_1002126_pt1 | contig 12201 bp, 7 predicted proteins | sample CV79metaG_FD_185975 | JGI IMG/M metagenome (GOLD analysis project Ga0256826, IMG submission 185975) | Hydrothermal vent microbial communities from East Pacific Rise, Pacific Ocean - CV79 | ecosystem: Environmental > Aquatic > Marine > Hydrothermal vents | place: Pacific Ocean: East Pacific Rise... | reverse complement strand
TGCATACTTTTTAGCAGTTGCAAATATTAAAAAAATAATGATTAGTGATGTTTCAAATATCGCAAAAACTCTTAAAGTTGGTCTTGAATATATCGCGAAGTCATCAGATACAATGACAATAAATGATGAGTTTAGAGAGATGATGCACTCTATGAAAGTTGGAAAAACAGGTTATATTTATATCATACAAAGAGATGGAACATTATTAGTTCATCCTAAAAAAGAGGGTAAAAACTTAGCTAATACAGATTATGGATCGTATATTATTTCTCATAAAGAGGGTGGTACTTATGAGTACTGTTCTGTGACTACTGGTCAGGAAAAACTAGCTGCATTTGAGTATATACCTTCCTTGGATGCATGGGTTGTTCCGGGTGTAAATAAGGCTGATTATTTTAATGATATTAATGAGCATTTTATTATCTATTTCTCTTTTTTACTTGGTGGAGCGATTATACTTCTTATAGTATTAAATTACTTTACAGGAAGAACTGTTTTAAACAATGCGACAAAGATTCAAGAAGTTTCACACGACTTAAGTACAGGTGAGGGTGATTTGACACAACAGCTTCCCGTTCTCAAGGCAAAAGATGAGTTTAGAAGCATAAGTATAGATATGAATTTTTTCTTAGAGAAAATGCATAAAACCATTGTAAACATAAAAGGGAGTAGTTATTATCAATCTATTTTAGCAAATGAGTTACTCTCTTTAACTCATCAACTTCGTTTAAAAACAACAGAGTCAGGGGATATTGCTAAGAGTACAATGCAAGATCTCAATGAGGTAAGAGGTCTACTTGATGTAAATGTTGATGGGTCGCAAAAAATACTTCAAATAAATAAAATCAGTTCAGAAGTATTAAATACTACTTCTGGAAAAATAGATACCATAGTAGAGAGTATTTCAACTACACAAGAGAGTGCTGAGACTATCAGTCAAGAGTTTGGTAAGCTTATCTCAGATATTGACTCATTAAGAGAGATTACAACAGTTATACGTGATATCTCCGAGCAGACAAATCTTTTAGCTTTAAATGCTGCTATAGAAGCAGCTCGTGCGGGTGAACATGGAAGAGGGTTTGCTGTTGTAGCAGAGGAAGTTAGAAAACTTTCAGAGAGAACAAACAAGGCTATTAATGAGATTGATACTTCTATATCTGTTTTAATTCAGTCTGTAAGTGATGCAACACAACAGATTGATAATAATAAAAATGTAGTTGAGAACCTTGTTATCTACGGTTCGGAAGTAAAAGAAGAATTTATTGTTATGGGTGATAGTATAGAGCAGAGTGTAGATATATCTGAGAGTTCACAGGTAAGTATGTTAAGTATGCAGACACAACTTATCTCAATTATTGAAAAAATACAGTTTATGGCTGCTTTATCATTTGAAAATGGAGAGTTTGCAAATGATGTTGATGATGTAGCAGCAGAGGTAAAGGTCACAGATACAGAGATTGACCAGTACTTAAGTTTTTTCAAAACAGATAAACCAGATACAAGTAGAACATATAAAAAGTAGTTATAAAGATGAAAATATAAATTTGTTTATAACTTTTATAACTTTAAGATATATATGTATAACAAGTGCTATAATTTAAGTATAAGCGATTTTTGCTTTACTTAAATATGTCAGGATTACAGATGAAAAAGTTACTATTTTTACTTCTCTTAAGTGTTGCTCTCTCTGCTCGAATCATTACCCCAACTGATGTTTATTCTGAAGTTATGAAGATAGATAATGAGATGATTTCTCTTTTGACATATTATGGAATTGAACATAATGAAAAAGAGATTATTGAAAAAACAATAATTAAGACAAACCTAGAAATGTTTGGCAGTTAACATATGAAATAGCTATTAAGATAAATATGCTTCGTATCGCAAATAAGTTACCAACTATTGAACCTATTAATATGGAACCGGTATTAAATCTTAATCCAGATTTAGTATATGAGCAGACCCAAAGAATCTTAACAGAAATCAAAATTTATAAATTTAGATCAGATATTAAATCTATTAGGTATAAAACAAAAACATATAAAAATAAAACACCTCTTGATGTATTTAATGCACTAATTAGGATTTCGGCAATGTTTGATGAACTTAATCAAGCTGGATTTACACCCTCTTATGTCTTTGGAGAGAGTATGCGTGTGTATGATGATTTAACAACTATCTTAAATCATCTAGGCATAGAAGACAATACTGTACCAACAGCTAGAAATGATAAAGCAACACCTGCAGATACATTTGAAGTTGCAATGAAGATTCTTGAGAAGATAAAACAGATACAGTTTAGTGTAGGAATAACTACAGTGGATTTTTCAGCATTTAGATATACAAAAATTACACCAAGTACAGTATTTACGATGAATCAGATGATACTAGCTGAACTTCAGACTATTAAGGCATATGTAGGTTTAAACCATTACATAACACCAGCTGCAACAACTTATGTAAATAAAACGCCAGCAGATGTAGATCAATTAATGAACTGGAGTTTAAGAAAGGTCACATTACTCAATATAGGTATTAGGAAATCAATATGAAAAATAATCTATCTTTAAAGAACAAAATATTCTTTATATTTGTATCGGTTTTACTTATTGGTATTGGTTCTGTAGGTTGGATAGGATATAGAAGTGCATATGAGGCACACTTAAACTCATCTAATGAACTTAGCTCTAAGGATGTCAGTAGTTTAGAACTCTCTATAGAATCAAAGTTAGAGAGTATACCTAAGGATATAAACTTTCTAACAGAAAACTATGCGCTTAAACGTTACATGATTTGGAGACCTATGTCTGTAGCCAAGCAGTCTCAAAAATGGAAAACTATCTTTTCTGATATCTTAAAAGATTTTTTAGAGACACGAGAGAATTATTACAATGTACGTATTGTTGACTTAAATGGAAATGAGCTTATTGCCGCAACGTATGACTCTCTAACTGATAATGTATTTATAAAGCCCTTGTCAAAACTTCAAAATAAGAGTGGTCGAGATTATGTAGAGGTTACAAAAAAACTTAAAAAAGGGGAGTTTTACATCTCCAAAATGAATCTCAACATAGAAAATGGAAAAATTGAAAAACCTTATATACCTGTTGTTCGTTATGCTACACCTATGTATGATGGAAACAATGTTATAGTCGGTATTTTAGTTGCCAATATCTATGCAAATAAAATTTTAGATGTTATTGCCACTAATGAGAGTAAAAATAAAAAGAAAAAAATATCCTATTTCCTTATAGACTCTCAGGGAGATTATCTTTACAATAAAGATTCTCAAAAGTGTTGGGGTGCGCAACTGAAACATGGGTTTAATTTTTACAAAGAGTATCCTAATGTAAAAGAGGAGATTAAAGGCTCTCACGGTATCTTTAACAAAGATGGAAAAGTGTATGTATTTCATAAAATTCATCCATTGATAGAGATAGAAGATAACTATTGGTATGTTATTTCAGTTGTCGATGAGAGTGTTGCATTTTCAAAATTGGATAGTTTTAGTACTATGTTTAGTACAATAGTTTTACTTGTAATACTCTTCTCTTTTGTAGTGATTCGTTATTATCTTAACATTATTATTGTTCCACTCTCTAAGGTTACTGAACAGTTAAAAGCACTCTCTAAAGGGCATATTAAAAAGATGGATATCGCTTATGATGCACATGATGAAGTAGGGGAGATAGTTCACTCTGCATCAAAACTTGTGGATGCGATATCAACAACAATCATACAGGCTAATGCTGTCGCTAATGGAGACTTTACAAAGGATATTGAACTCTTAAGTAAGGATGATAAACTAGGATTAGCGATTACAGATATGACAAAAAGATTAAAAGAGATATCAACACTTGCACAGAAACTCTCTGTAGGTAACTATGAGACGAAAATAATTGCTAAGAGTAGTGATGATGTTCTTGGTCTAGCCTTGATTGATACAATCTCTTATCTTGAAACAGTAACAGAAATAGCAGAGTCTATAGCACGTGGAGAGATAGACATAGAGTATAAAACTGTGGGTGATGATGATCGACTTGGTATTGCTATGTTAAAAATGATAAGTTATCTTAAAACGATTCTGCATCAGGCAAATGCTATTACTAAGGATGATTTTTCAAATAAAATTGTAGTTCAATCACAAAAAGATGAGTTGAGTATAGCCCTTGAAACAATGACTCAAATCTTAAAAGAAAATAGTCAAAAAACAAAAGATGATGTCTATTTTAATGAAGGAATCTCTGCTTATAGTGAAAAACTGAGTGGAATTATAGATACAAACCAATTAGCAAAAGAGGTTATTACCATATCGAGTAGGTATGTTGGAGCAAGTAGTGGAGTTATTTATACATATGATAGTGAAGATAAAATACTTGCTCTTATAGCATCATTTTCTTTTAATACTAGAGATACATTGTCAAATACATTTGCTCTTGGAGAGGGTGTTGTTGGTCAAGTTGCTCTTGAGAGAGAGTCCATACTTCTTAAAAATATAGAAGATCAATCTGCCCAAATACATACAGGAACAACACTCTCAACAGCTAAAGAGGTCTATACTCTTCCTCTTATTCATGAGGGAGAACTTCTTGGTGTTATTGAGTTTATGACAAGTGAAACCTTTAGTGAACTTCAAAAAGAGTACTTAGAAAAAGTAGCTACACTCGCAGCAACATCTCTGTACTCTACATCACAAAATGTTAGAATTAAAGTTCTTCTTGAAAAATCTCAAAGTGCTTTTGAAGAGTTACAGGTTCAGAGTGAAGAGTTGCAAGAATCAAATGTACAGATGGAAGAGCAGCAGCAACAACTCTCACTACAAGCACTAGAGATGAAAAAACAGAATCAAGAGTTAACTCAGGCAAAAGAGGACTTAGATAAACGTGCCAATGATTTAGAAAAAGCAAGCCAGTATAAAAGTGAGTTTTTAGCAAATATGTCTCATGAACTTCGTACACCTCTTAACTCTATTATTCTTCTCTCTAAACTCTTAACACAAAATCAAAATGGTCATTTAGAGGCAGATGATGTTTCAAAAACAGAGGTGATAAACAAGGCAGGAAATGACTTACTTCTTCTTATAAATGATATTTTAGATTTAAGTAAAATAGAATCAGGAAATATGGATTTAGAAAAAGAAGAGGTTAAAAGTTCTGATATAGTTGATGAAATTCATGGTCTTTTTGATGAAGTAGCAAAAGAAAAAGAGATTGATTTTATTATTGATGATAGATTTGACTCTCTCTTTGAAGCAGATAAAACCAAACTTCTTCAAGTGATTAAAAACTTACTAAGTAATGCCTTTAAGTTTACGAAAAAAGGAAGTGTTGTTATGTCTATATTTAGACGAGATGATGCATTGGCGTTTGAGGTTAAAGATAGTGGTATAGGAATACCAAACGCTAAATTAGAGCTGATATTTGAAGCATTTAAGCAAGTAGATGGCAGTATAAGTCGTGAGTATGGTGGTACAGGACTAGGTTTATCTATCAGTAAAACATTTGTAGATTTGATGAAAGGTGTTATTGAAGTTGAGTCTAAACATACAGAGGGCTCAATATTTAGAGTGCTTATCCCCCTTGGTTCTGAAGAAGTGGTCTCTTCTGAAATAGTTGAGAATGATATACCTCAAGTGCTAAGTTATGAAGAGGATTTACCTTTTGTTATCGAAAATGAAGAGGAGTTCGATAAAGAGCTTTTGCGTGGTAAAAATATTATGATTGTTGATGATGATAGTCGAAATATCTTTACTCTTTCATCCGTCCTTCAAGAGTTGGGTGCAGAGACTTTTAGTGCGCTTAATGGAGAAGATGCCATAGAGTTGCTCTTAAATCAGAATGCAGATATTGATATCATATTGATGGATATAATGATGCCTATTATGGATGGACTCGAAGCGATGAAAATCATTAAAAAAGATAAGAGATTTCAAAATATTCCTATCATTGCTGTTACAGCTAAAACAATGAAACAGGATAAAGATATGTGTTTTGAAGCAGGGGCGGATGACTACCTTGCTAAACCAATAGATCAAAATGCACTTATCTCTATTCTTAAAGCTTGGAGTAAATAAGTATTGCTAAAGTACATAAAATCATCAACTCTTTATGAGATTGAGTTTATTGATACCATTGAAAAGGAAGACTTAAGAGTTTTAAGAGAGTTATTGTCTGAAGAAATCATTTTTTTTAAACTATACTGTAGAGGTTTTTATACTCTTCCTTTAGAGTTTGTCGACACTCTTTATCTCTATCAAGAGAAGCATAAGAAAAAAATAGAAGTTATTGTAAGTCATAATAAGCTCTCGAAGTATCTTCATAAATTAGGTTTTAAATCTATTTTTCATTTAGATGATATGTATAAGCATAAAAAAGAGTTGTCTCCGGATATATTAGTTATTGGAGGAAGTAGTAATAGTAGTGAAAAAATCATACAAATTTTGTCTTCTATAGATATGGAAGAGTTAAGTGTATTTATTGTGCAACATATAAGTCCAAAACTAGGAAGTTACTTTGACGATGTTTTATCTAGTTATGTTCAAGCTAATGTTCACTATGCTATAGATGGTGAGCTTATAAAGAAATCTTCAATTTATATCGCACCAAAAGATAAGCATCTTTTAGTCAAAAATGGATGTATTGAGTTGAGTGATGCTCCCTCATATCACTCTGCTAGACCATCTATCTCTCTTACTTTTAGCTCATTGAGTAGAGAGTATGCTTCAAGACTTCTTGCTATTTTAAGTTGCGGAAATGAGTCTGATGGAGTAGATTCACTCTCCGTGTTACATTCAAATAACTCTACTATATTACTTCAAGAAGCAAAAGAGTGTAATGCAGACTCTATCCCTACCTTAGCTAAGAGACAAAAAATCTATGATTATATACTCTCAACAAAAGACCTCATTAGTTATATTAAGATAATCTCATTGAAGTTTTCTAAAAATGATGATTATATTGTCTATCTTTTAGAGATGATACAAGTACGTTATGAGTATGATTTTAGAGATTACAATAGAGACTCTCTAATGAGAAGAATCGATCAGTTTATGATTCAACATAGGATTGCTACTCTCAAAGAGTTACTTATAGTAGTAAGTTTTAATGAGACTATTTTTAACTCTCTGTTTCTCTCTTTTTCTATAAATATAACTGATTTTTTTAGAAAAGGAGAATCCTCTGATAAAATGATTGAGTTAATAGAGAAAGAGCATAAAAACTGTTATAATATAAAAATATGGAGTGCAGGATGCAGTAATGGAAAAGAGGCTTACTCTACGGCTATTATTTTGCAGGAGATGGGTTTACTCCATAAAAGCATTATTTATGCAACAGATATTAATGCTGTTATCATAGAAGAAGCCAAAAATGGGCTCTACTGTTTGGACTCATACGAGAAAGCTTTATGCTCTTATGAACATTTCGATTTTAGGAGCCCCTTGAGTGATTATTTTATTATAAATAATAATTATGTCAAAATTATTGATAGCATTAAAAAGAATATTTTATTCTTTGTACATAATTTAGAAAAAGATAGTGTCTTTAATGAATTTAGTATCATTGAGTGTAAGAATGTTATGATTTATTTTGATGATCAATTAAAAGAGAGAGTATTTCAACTCTTTTACGATTCATTAGAATTTGGAGGTCATCTTCTCTTAGGTGAGAGTGAAGAGATGCTTCCTAGTTTTTTGAATCGATTTGAACAGTGTCAAGAAAATTGCAAAGTTTATATGAAGGTGGCATAATGAAAACAATTTTGTGTGTAGATGATATTCAAACAAACCTTTTTACTTTAGAAGCACTCTTTGAGTCTAATTTTGAAAAAGAGTATAAGATATTAACTGCGAAGTCTGGTCAAGAAGCACTTAATATTTTGCTAAAAGAGAAAGTAAATTTGATTCTTTTAGATATTATGATGCCTGATTTAGATGGTTTTGAAACTCTTAAACTTATCCAAAAAAATAAGAGAACAAGAGATATTCCTGTTATATTTCTAACGGCAAAAAAAGATGAAGAGACGATTTCAACTTGTTATGAGCTTGGTGGGGTTGATTATATGAACAAACCATTTAATGCTAAAGAACTTTTTTCACGTGTAAAGTTTCATCTTGCTCTTCTTGAAAACAAACAATCATTAGAAAAAGAGCGCGATCTTATTCAAGGGATTCTTGATACTCAAGATAATCTCTTAGTTGTAACAGATGGCTTACATAGTAGTAAAATAAATAGTAATGTATGTCAACTCTTTAATGTTAAAAATACAGAAGAGTTTGCTGAGAAGTACTCCTGTATATGCAAAACATTTATCACTAAAGATGGCTATTTTAGTCTACAAAATGTTCCAGAGGGCTCTTTTTGGGTTGATACCTTACTCAAGGAATTGAAAATTCACAATAGAGTTGTGCAGATAAAAGATATCTCGACTGAAAAAATCAACTCTTATGATATTAAAGTGAAAAAGTTTGATGCAAATTATGTCCTTAGTCTTACAAATATAACTTATATTGATAGTGAAAAAAAAGAGTATGCACATCAAGCCTATTATGATTCATTAACAAATATTTACAATAGAAAAAGACTTGAAGAGTTGTTTACACAAGAGATACAAAAATATGAACTCTTAGATGAAACCTTTTGTATGGCTATGATAGACATTGATCATTTTAAAAAGGTAAATGACACTTATGGACATCTTATAGGTGATAGTGTCCTTGTTACCCTAAGTCAGCTTGTAAATAAAAATATTCGTCAAAGTGATATTTTTGCAAGATGGGGAGGCGAAGAGTTTGTTCTTATTCTTCCTCATATTAATGTTACATTAGCCCAACAGGTACTAACACACTTACGTCTTAAAATAGAAAATAAGAGTTTTGAAAAAGTAAATCATATAACATGTAGTTTTGGTGTCACAGAATTTGTTAAAGGTGATTCTATTAAAAGTATGATACAAAGAGCAGATATGGCACTTTATGATGCCAAAGAGACAGGAAGGAATAGAGTTTGTATGGCTTAGAACATAAATATAATATACTCTGTGTAGATGATAATGCAAATAATCTTTTTACTCTACGTGCTCTACTTGAGACTAGTGATTATATCAATGTTATAGAAGCATTAAGTGCACAAGAGGGTTTTAATCAACTTTTGAAAGAACCGATAGATTTGATTTTATTAGATGTTCAGATGCCTGAAATGAATGGATTTGAGTTTGCAAAATTAGTAAAAAGTAATAAAAAAACAAAAAATATTCCTATCATTTTTGTAACAGCTGTTTTTAAAAGTGAAGAGTTTATCAAAGAGGGGTTTGAACTAGGGGCAGTTGATTATCTTACAAAACCAATTGATGATAATCAACTTCTTAATAAAATTTCACTCTATCTAAAACTCTTTAGACAGAACAATAAACTTCTTTCAAGTGAAAAAAAGTTTGTAGATATTGCACAAAGTATTGGTGATGGAATTTATACTCTAGATCTTGAGAATAAAACTACATTTATTAATAAGCAGGCACTAAAGCTTTTAGGCTTTGAGGCCAAAGAGTTGATAGGTAAAGAAATCCATAACTACATTCATTACAAAACTATAGATAATAAACCAATAAAATCTTCAGAGTGTAAAATTCATAGAGTCAAAAATACTGATGAGATATATGAAAATATTTTATCGCATTTTGTAAAACATGATGGAACATTTATATCTGTTTCTATTCTTGCTACTCCAATATACTCAGATAATGAAATCACTGGCACCGTTATAGTTTTCCGAGATAGAACAAAAGAGAATAAAATAGTAGAGCTTGAAGAAGCTAAAATGAAAAATCAAGAACAGATTATTCACTCTATGGTAAATATGATTGAGTCTCGTGACTCTTATACTGCTGGACATACAAAAAGAGTAGCTCAATATTGTGAGCTTATAGCAAGAGAGATGAACTACTCTGAAGATGAGATAACTATCTTAAAAAAAGCAGCTTGGTTGCATGACATAGGTAAGATTTCTACACCAGATAGTATATTGTTAAAACCTGGTAAACTAGATGATTTTGAGTATAGTTTAATTCAAGAGCACTTAGAGAGTGGTTATAATCTTCTTTGTAAAATAGATGAGTATAAAGAGATTGCAGAGGTGATGAGAGAGCATCATGAACGATATGATGGTAGTGGTTATCCAAGGGCTATAAAAAAAGATGAGATACATCCATTAAGTAGAATTATGATTGTGGCAGACTCTTTTGACGCAATGACTACAAATAGAATCTATAAACCACGTAAGAGTGTTCAAACAGCACTTCAAGAGCTTCAAGACCTAAGTACTAAGCAGTTTCATCCAGAAGTAGTTAGTGCTGCTTTAAAGGCTCTTAAAGATATAAATGTAGATAGTGAAATTTCACAACTTCCTCAGTCAACTATGGAGAAGCAAAGGTTTTCTTATTTTTATAGAGATCGGTTGACAAATCTGTTTATAGTTGAGTATTTACCAATTATGATTCAGTATCAAATCAATACTAAGAAGGTCTATATTTACACTATAGAACTTCATGATTTTACAGAGTATAACAAACAAAATGGTTGGGCACAGGGAGATGACTTTTTAATTGCTTTTGCTCAATATCTTGATGAACTCTATGAAGATTGTACTGTTTTTAGAAAAGAGGGTGATGATTTTGTACTTTTAAGTGAGAAAGAACTCCCTTCTGTTAAAGAGGATGTAGGTTTATTTAAAATGATGAAAGATACTCCACTCTCTTATGCAATTAAAGAAGAGATAGTCTCAGTATAAACATTACTGTTTTGAGAAACTTTTGAGCATGAAAACCTATAAACTTCAAAAAGAGAGTAGTTCAAGTTTGGCTTTTGCAGCTTGTATATCTTGTATGCTAGTTTTCTCAAGTATTTATGCCCTTATCACTATAGAGTACAAACTACCTGTTTTCATCTTTCTCTCTCTTCTTAGCATAGTATTTTTAGCTATGTTTGTGAGTACTCTTAAAGAGATTGAAGATAAAAGTGAACAGTTTTTAGAAGTAAAAATAGACGATGATAGTGTGAGCTTTAATGAAAAAAGTATACTTTTTAAAGATGTAGAAGCTTTTAGTTTTGAACACTATATTGAATATGGCAACTATCATGGGCGAATATACCTTGTAGAAGGTGGTAAAAAAAATCCTTGTCTCTACTCACGAGAGTTTGATGGAAATAACTACTTAAGTGAAGAGATGATGCTTGAGATTTTTACTCGTTTAGATGCGAAGTATGAACTCTATAAAAAAGAGCATCCTTCTAATGAGCCTCAAGTTAAAATGCAGAGCACTCAAGAAAGATTATGGGGTGTTTTTCAAAAGATAGATGTACCTCCAAAGAGTATATACTTTAACTACAATGGCTCTTACGATGCTACTATGTTTTTACTTTTAGCATTGGCACTTCTGATGTTAGTCCCCGCTTTTCTTGTAAACTATAGTGCATCATATTTCAAACCAGAACTTCAAGAACTTCTTTATAGTATCTACTTTCTCTCAGAGTATAAAAACTATGAGATATATGGAGCTGATGTAAGTGTGATAGCTTGGGGAATGTTTTATATAGCTACTCTAGATATCCTTTTTAAACGCCAGTTTAAGATACTGTTCTTTATGAGTTATGATGAAAAACCTATTCGAGTAGGTGAGGTTGCACTCTCTTTGAGTGTTTTACTCTATGTTTTTCTTCTGATTATTTATTTTGATGGTGAAGAGATAGTTGGATTTTTAGCGATAACATTAATGATGGCTTATATGCTACTTCTCGCTTATCTCGAGCATAAGAAGAGAGACTTTTCTCCTGTAATATTTTTTCCACTATTCTCCCTTTTTATGATAAATATTTTAGCATTAGGCAGTATATTATTCAGATATCTGAGTCGTTGGAGTTAAGCTATGAAAAATTTCTCTTTTAATTTTATTTTACCAGTTTTAATGATTTTTTTATTTGCGTATTTTTTCTCATTTGTAGGTGATGAGCCTGAGAATTTAAAAAGTGAAAAGAATGGAGTTCTGATTTTAAACTCACAGATGGCAGGATTAAAAATCACTATAGATGAAGAGGATTTGGGTCTTAGTGAGCAAAATATTACTCAGAAATTTCTTTTAGAAGAGGATGGAACTGCTAGAGGTGGCTCCCATGAGGTAACTTTACAAAAAGATATCAACAAAACGCATGAG
>Ga0256826_1002125_pt1 | contig 12204 bp, 11 predicted proteins | sample CV79metaG_FD_185975 | JGI IMG/M metagenome (GOLD analysis project Ga0256826, IMG submission 185975) | Hydrothermal vent microbial communities from East Pacific Rise, Pacific Ocean - CV79 | ecosystem: Environmental > Aquatic > Marine > Hydrothermal vents | place: Pacific Ocean: East Pacific Rise... | reverse complement strand
TAACAGGAACAACGCAAGCTATTGAACCAGTATTTAAACGTAAATGGTTTGAAGAAAATCTTTCTGGGCTTATTCCAGTCGTTGTTCCTAATCTCTCTCCAGATACATACACATTCTATACACCAGCCTATGATTTAGACCAAAAGATGTTGATAAAAGCAGCAGCTATTCGTCAAAAATGGATAGACCAAGGACAAAGTTTAAATATCTTTATCACTCTTGATAAAGCAAATGGTAAATATCTAAATGATATTTATATGTTAGCATGGAAACTTGGACTTAAATCAACATACTATCTACGTTCACAATCTCCTGAAGTTTCTAATGATGTAGAAGATAGAAGTATGGAATGTGTTGGGTGTCAATAGACAAATAAAATATAAAGGAAAAATAATGAGAGTAATCTGTCCACACTGTTTAAGTGTAAATAATATTCCACAAAAAGATAGCTATAAAAAAGCAAACTGTGGGAAGTGTAAAGAATCGCTTTTAGATACAAAGCCTATTGAACTTACGGCATCAAACTTTGATGAAGTGATAGTAAATAGTGATATTCCTGTTATTGTTGATTATTGGGCACCTTGGTGTGGCCCTTGTAAGATGATGGGACCTAACTTTGAGAAATCAGCAAAGAATTTTCCAGTTAAAACACTTTTTGCAAAAGTAAATACTGAAAATGAACAACAATTAGGTGCGAGATTTGGTATAAGAAGTATTCCAACTTTAATGATATTTAAAGATGGTAAAGAGGTTCATCGTGCTTCAGGTGCTTTAAGTGAAGAGCAATTAAACTCTTTAGTAAAGCAGTTTATTTAGTTTTATATTAAATAAACAAGGAGGAAAAATTCCTCCTCACTTATAGTTAAAGAAAGCTTTATTTTGCTTTCTTTAATATAGTAGACTTAGGAAATGTAAATATAGATTTTCTAAATACTACAATTTTATCTTCGTGGCCTATTGCATAAGCTCTAATTGTGATAGGAATAATTGTATCTTTTCTATCATCATCAGCTAATATATCTGTTGTACGAAGTACAACAATTTTTTTCTTTTTAATCCCAGGAACTGCTGTAAACTCTTTTCTAGGTTTAGCAATAGTAATCTTACCTTTCATACCTTTTGGAGGAATAACTTCAAAGTAAAATTTCATCTTCTCATTTTCAGTATTTTGAAGAAGGAATTCATAAGCATTATCTACTCTTACTTTACCATCTGGTAATAGTTTTGTAGAGTATAAACGTGTCTCTTTATTTATATTTAAAAGCATATGCTCTTTTGTACTTCCCATAACACCAAGAATAATCATAAGACCAACAAGTAAAGCGATATAAGCTAAAACTTTTGCACGAAAATATTGAGTTTTACCTTTTTGTTCCACTATCTCATAATCACTAGACCAAGTAACTAAAGACTCTTTTCCCAACTTACCCATAACAGTAGTACAAGCATCAACACACTCTAAACAGTTAATACACTCTAGTTGTAAACCTTGGCGAATATCTATATGTGTCGGACAAACAGTAACACATGACTCACAAGCAGTACATTCTGCTGATGGTTGTGCTGCTACTATATCTTTCTGTTTTGAGTATTGTTTATCGTGACCATTGTATATAACACCACCTCTATGCTCATCATAAAGTGCCATAACTGTATGCTCATCATATAAAACAGATTGAACACGTGAGTAGGGACAAACATAGATACAAAAGTTCTCTTTCATAAATACAATATCATAAATCAAGAATGCAGCTATACCTAAAACAGTACCAAAAAGAGTCCAGTGATTGTTAAAATCTGCTAAGTATGTAAAGAAATCTTCAGGTGGAACAAAGAACCATAAAAAATCAGAACCTGCTACAAGTGCTAAAACAGTCCACATTGCGATAGCAATAGCTTTTTTCACTTTGTTTTCAGATTTTGACATATCTGGTTCTTTCTGTTTATTTTTAATACGCCCACGAAGACCTAAAATCTTTGTTTCGATTAAATCACGGTAGATTACACGAAAAACAGTCTGAGGACAAACCCATCCACAGAACACACGCCCACCCATAACAGTCATACCAAAAATACCTAAGAACATTAGCATTAATAGGAAAGGCATAAGATAAAGCTCTTGCATATCATACTGAACAAAAGCAAGGTGTAATTTTAGTTTATCAAAACTTAATAGGAAAAAATGATTTCCCTCTATTGTTATCCACGGTAATACTAATGCAATCATTGTTGCTAAAGCATATACATAATAACGCTTAATTCTCCACGGTGTAGGTATATCTATACCTTTTTTCTTATCACTCATTGTATACTCCATATTTTATTTTATACTGGACACATAATCGTATTGATTACATATTTTTCAGCATCTTCGGGTGATTTGACCAATAATGAGCCAAATGCAACTTGTTTTAATTCACGTGATTCTATATAATCTTTTAATGAACTTCTACTAACACCTAACACTCTTGCCATCTCACTTACACTTTTTCTCTCTTTTATATAAAGAATAATCTCATTCATATATTTATCAAATTTAGAGTTAGAGCGACTTCCTTTAGGACGTCCTATAACTTTTTTTGACTCATTTTGCATCGTTTGACGTAATTGGTCTATTAATCCTAAAACTAATACAACACTACTTTGATTTGATACAATGACAGATTGTTTAATAAAATGGATACTAAATCTATTTTTAAAAAGGCAATTAAACATCTGAATAAGGTCCTCTATATTTGAACTTAATACCCAAATATCATAAACCAAAAGTGTTGCACCTTGATTTTTTTGAAAGTAATTAGTTACATGAGAACGTTCTCGCAAACGTTTATTTTGAGAAGTTTGATCAATAAACTCATCATCTATTACAATATCTTTTGAAGTAGCATACGAATTTATCAACTGAAGTTGGTCGTGTGCTGCATCAAAATATTTATCTGGACGGATATAAGCAACTATCATTTAACGATTAAACCCCTCTATTTATAGATTTTCATCGTCATTATACCTTTAATTGACGATTTAAGTCAATAGTTTTGTTCTTTAAATCGTCAATTTAAAAGATATTACCAACCTATACCTATCTGTGCAATATATCTTCTATCTTTAATAGAAGTTGTATTATCACCAACCTCCTCTTCATATGTTGCTACATTTAATTTTATAATCATCAACTCTATATTAATACCTGCTGTATATGCACCTTGATATAAACCTGCATTTAAAGTTGTTGATAAAAATGTTGTATCTAAGAGTCCAATACTTGTTCCTACTCTAAGATTTTTTATAAAACTTGATGAAGAATAATCTGAAGAGACTACATTATCATTCTCATCATAATTATAGATACGAAGTTTATTTGCATTTAAAATATCTACATAATCAACAGCAAGAACAAACTTACTAATATAGGAAACATTAGGAGAGATAGATGCACCTATATTTACAGTAGTTGGTTGTCCTCCATAGTTCTTATCCAAATCAATAGAACCAATATTTAAAATACTAAAGGCGATAGCAGGATGCCAAAAACCATCATTATAAGGTTTATATGTAGCTCCTATATCTACACCAAATCCTGATGATTTTTTTTCATATCTCTCTTTAAACTTATCTTGAATATCTTCATTATCATCTGCAATGAGTTCTGAAATTCCTAATGTTCCTTCATAAGATTGTTGAGATATATATTTAAAACCCATACCAACATCTAAACGACCAATCTCTGTATCATAAGGTTTTGCTATACCAATAATCGCACCAGCATATGCTCTTGTTGTCGTTTCAAGAAGTTCACCATTTGTACTTCCATTCCCATGTGCCATAATATTAACATCTACAGCCGATAAAAGTCCCATACTCCATGCAAACATATCTGAATTTTTAGAGATAGAGATGTAGTTATCAATCCCTATATGAAAATGTTCTCCAGAATATTTTGATAATACATCAGCCATAGCTTCTGTTTTTTTACCATCATCTTCTTCATCATCAGCATTCTGTAAATCAGTTGCAAAACTATCAAATTCGGAAGAAGCAGATAGACCAATCCCAAGTAAATCTACTACAAATCCATGCTCTTTTTTAATATTTGCAAGTCCAGCAGGATTTGAAAAAACAGATGTTGAGTAACTACCAACAGCGATATTTGCTCCACCCATTCCCATAATACGAGGGTCTTTATAAAGATAAGCTTGTTCAGCATACATAGCCATCAATGATGTTGTAGCACCTAAAAGTGCTAGAGATATTACTTTTTTCATTCTCTGACCCCCTATTGATTTTGTTCATTAAGATATTTTACAATATCTTCTTCTGTAATAGTTGCATCACTAGATTTATTAGAACTAGATAAAACTTCTCTTTTAAATGCATCTATATCCTCTTGCATATCATCATCAGCCGCCATACCAATAGCATCTATACCATCATTTAATGCTTGAGCGATAATAGAACCTGTTGTCAGTTCAGTAGCATTAGCATCTTCATTTATAGGGCAAACATGAAAGTTAGTGTTATAGTTAGTACTATTTTTATCTTTCACTCTCGTAGTGAAATCATCTGCACTACAATACCCTTTTGTAATTACAGTTGATACTTTAGAAAGAAGATATTCGAAAACCTCTCCATCCACATATACATCTATATCTCTATATGTTAAACCACTTTGAAATGTTACATCTGCTTTTGGTGTAATTGAACAAACATTTTCTACACTATTTTTATCTATTGCATATTCCATAGCACAAGTTGAAGCTTGTAATTTACTATCTATCGAGCCATCTGTATTAAAAATTGTACCTACATTATCGGAGATATAACCTATCGTTGTTGCTGTTCCCATAATTTGAGTTAAACCTTTAAACATACACAAATCTGATTGTGAATCTGTCAAATTATTATTATTATGTAAACATAAATCAGAACTCACAACTTTTTCATAGTATTGTGTTGCTTTATTTAAGTCAGCTAGTGGAGATTTACTCGATTGTGTTGCATTATCAACTTTACTAATAAATGAACCGAAAGCATTATCATCATTATTATCACCACTCTCACTAACAACTTTAACTAAATCTGTTAGGCTTAAACCTGCTCTTCCCATATAAGCTGCACCAAGAGCTAAATTCTCTTCTTGAGTTTTTACTTGACTAGATGCTAACTTTGAGATAACACCTTCATAATCTTGTTTATCCAACATATGTTGTGTTTCTAAACGAGATTCTCCCTCTCCATCACTATTACAACCATTCAATATAAATGCTATTGTTGCTAATGAAAGTATCAATATTTTATTTAACACTTAGAACTCCTTTAATCTATACATATATTATAACTAATTAAACTCTAATCTGTATATTTTCCAAAATATCTAAGTAAACTATTCATTTTAATATCATCATCTCTTTGATAAGAATGATTTAAAATCTCCTCTTTAAATTTTTTAACACTTTCAATAATCTTAGTATCATTTTCTGCTCCTACAATAATTGCTTCTATACCCTCATTTAAAGAATCTATTAAAACATCATCGGCAGTAAGATGGATAGGACAGATAAAATATGTTAATGGATTATATTTTGTATCATTTTTATCAGTTACTCGGGTAGAAAAATCATCTAAAGTACAATATCCATTTGTCATCACAACATTTTTAATATTACTTGTACCACTAAAAAGAGCATTATCAGTTAAAAGATATTGATACTCCTCATGATTTGAATATATAGTAACTCTGTCATAGCTTTGGTCATTACTAAATTTAATACTCTCTTTTTTATGAAAACTACAATCTGAATTTCCATTAAAAGCATACTGCATAGCACACGAAGCTGTTGTCAATTTGTTATCTTCTACATTTGTAACAAGATTTTCTACATCTCCTGTAATATAACTAATAGCTGTAACAGTTTCTACTAATTGAGAAAAACCTCTGTATAAACATATTTTTTTTTCAGAAGATGTTAATATATGCTCATTATATTGAGTACACTCATCTCCTGTAATTTTTGCATAATAGTGAGAAGATTTATCAAGATACTCTAAAGGAACTTGACAATTTTTTGTACTTTTATCTATACTATTTGTCAAAGACATAAAAGAGTTGTCATCTGAACTATTTAAAGCGTAAAGTTTTAGCTTAATATCATTAGTAGTTAAACCTGATAAACCCATATATGCAGTTGCTAATTGTAAATATTCATCATTAGTAGAAGCTATATCTTCTAACTTTGAAACAACTCCTTCATAATTTTTACTATCAAGCATCTGTTGAGTGGAAACACTATTATCTGTATTGAAGATTGTAGGTTTTTCTGAGGTAGAACCACATCCTGTATAGAGTAATACTATAAAGCCTAGTACTATATTTCTCATAAAATACCTTTAGATAGAAAAAAATTATCTATTTTTTTATTTGATATAAGAACAACAATAATCTGTCACACTTTTAATCTTTAAATCAAATGATGAGTTAGCAGGAACATTAAAAGTTTCTGGTGTATTTAAACTTTTCCACTCCTCATTCGGAAGTTTTATATCTAACTCCCCACTCAATATCTCCATTATCTCAGCCTCATTTGTACCAAATGTATATTCACCTGGAAGCATAATTCCTAAAGACTGTATATTACCATCTGCTAATTCAACTGTTCTACTTGTAACTTTTCCATCATAGTAAATATTTGCTTTTTTTACTATTGTTGCATTTTCTATTTTTATCATATTTTATTCCTTATTTTTATTTCAACTGAAATATATATCCATTTGAAGTTTTTTTATAACTATATTTATAATATCCATCTAACTCTAACACAGCTCTATAATAACCTTGATGATTTCCTATTTTAATTTTTTTAAAAATATTTTTAGGGATTTTTTTGATATATGCTTTCAAATAAATATCTCTTTTAAAATCAATAACTATTCTATGTGGTTGTACCAAAAGAAAATTTCGTATCATCTTATCTTTAGTAATAATTTTAAGATTTTTACCTAATGTTAAAAAAGTTGCATATTTAATAGATGCTATCTTTTTAAATTTTTTAGGTAACTCTTTATCATTTTGAAGAATATAAATAGGTCTATGCCAATCAACTGAATTGTGCAATTCAACTGTTTTTGTTTTTAATGAACCATCAAAATTTTTATAATGAATGGTAATACTTTCTACACTTCTAGCTTTAGATGGCAACGATATAGTAGCTTTTTTTAGAGGGACAATCGAAGATGTAAGATTAGAGCTATATGTAATATCCTTTTCTCCTTTAGATGGAAAAAATGGATTTTCACGTGCATCTAAAATAAGTAAAAGTAAACATTGTAATATGAAAATTTTAATCAAATTTATTCCTAAATTTACTGAGCTGTTGCTTCTTTTAACTCAAAATATTCATGCTGAAGTTGTGCATTTTTATTTTTAAGATTAACTATCTCAGTTTGAAGAGATGCTTTATATTTTTTAAGTCCTATTAACATCTGAAGAGAGTTTGTTCCATAAAAGATTATACCAAGATAGTATAAAAAAAATATCACACCAAATACTACCAAAATAAAGGATTTTGAAGAGAATCCTAAATAGTGCTGAATAAAATTTCCAGTAGTATCTATCTCCTCAAAAAGTTCCTCTTTTTGCATAAAAAATTCTTAGTTAAATATACGTGAACCTAGATACTCACCATATACAACTTCATTTTCAATCTCTAAAAGACGGTTATATTTAGCAGTTCTCTCACCACGAGCAGTTGAACCTGTTTTAATTTGACCACAATTAAGAGCAACAGCAAAATCAGCAATAAAAGCATCTTCACTCTCACCTGAACGATGACTCATAACACAAGTATAACCATTTCTTTGTGCAAGACGAACTGTAAGCATAGTTTCACTTATTGAACCTATTTGATTCGGTTTAATAAGGATAGAATTTGCAATACCTTTATTAATCCCCTCATTTAAAATACTCGCATTTGTAACAAAAAGGTCATCACCAACAATTTGAATTTTATCACCTAACTTTTCAGTCATAAGTTTAAAACCATCCCAATCATCTTCAGCTAAACCATCTTCAATAGAAACAATAGGGTATTTTTCACAAAGATTTACATAATAATCAACCATTTCAGCACTACTAAGAGATTTTCCTTCCCCTTTTAATTCATAGCGACCATCAATATAAAATTCACTACTTGCAGGGTCCATAGCGATAGCTATATCTTTCCCAGCTGTATAACCAGCAGTTTTTATAGCATCAAGAATAATTTCAATAGGCTCTTCATTTGAACTTAAATCTGGAGCAAATCCACCCTCATCACCTAGTGATGTTGAATGACCTTTAGTTTTTAAAATTGTTTTTAAGTTATGATAAACTTCTGAAGAAGCTCGTAAACCCTCAGCAAAATCTTCAAAACCAACAGGAACAATCATATATTCTTGAAAATCTACCGAATTATCAGCATGAGAACCACCATTAATGATATTTAACATCGGAGTAGGAATAGTCATAGCATTTGCACCACCAAGGTAACGATACAATGGCATACCTAACGATTTAGCAGCAGCACGTGCAACAGCCATAGACACACCTAAAACAGCATTTGCACCCAATTTACCATAATTTTCAGTACCATCTAACTCTTTCATAGTAGCATCAACTACGGCTTGATTAAATGGAGATTGTCCAATAAGAGCATCTGAAATTTCATTGTTTACATGACCAATAGCTTTTAAAACACCTTTACCCATAAAACGATTATCACCATCACGAAGTTCTAAAGCTTCTCGTTTACCAGTACTTGCACCTGAAGGTACTATTGCACTCTCTATTGTTCCATCACTTAACTCTACGGTTGCTTTAACCGTTGGATTACCACGAGAATCCATTACTTCTATTGCACTTATACTATCTATAAACATTAGTTTGCCTTTATTTATAATTATTAAGGCTATTCTATCTAAAAATTACTAATATTTACTCATCATCCTCTTTAGCTGCACTAATCTCTTCAGTTGCCATATCGATTACACTCCCAACACCCATTGCTACTTTTATCTTCTCCTCTATCTCTTTTGCTAACTCTGGTTCATCTTTAAACTTCTGTTTTACATTTTCACGACCTTGACCAAGTTTAGCATCTTCATAAGAGAACCAAGCACCAGCTTTATCAACAATATCTAGTTTTACACCATAATCAACTAACTCACCCTCTTTAGAGATACCCTCTCCAAACATAATATCAAACTCTGCTTGACGAAATGGTGGTGCTACTTTATTTTTAATCACTTTAGCTTTTACACGATTACCAATAACACTTTCACCCTGTTTTAAAGAAGCGATACGTCGAACATCTATACGAACAGAAGCATAAAATTTAAGAGCATTTCCACCAGTTGTTGTTTCAGGAGAACCATAACCCATCATACCGATTTTCATACGAAGTTGATTAATAAAAATAACAGTACAGTTCATTTTATGTAAAACACCTGTTAATTTTCTCAAAGCTTTTGACATCAAACGAGCTTGAACCCCTACTTGTTGGTCTGTCATCTCTCCCTCTAACTCAACTTTTGGTGTTAATGCAGCAACGGAATCAACTACTATCAAATCAACAGCTCCACTACGTGCAATAGTCTCAACAATATCAAGAGCCTGTTCACCATAATCTGGCTGAGAGATAAGAAGATTTTCAACATCTACACCAAGATTTTTAGCATACCCAACATCAAGAGCATGTTCTGCATCTATAAATGCTGTAACACCTCCATTTTTTTGACACTCTGCCGTTATTTGTAATGCTAATGTAGTTTTTCCTGAACTTTCAGGTCCGTAAACCTCTATAACTCGACCTTGTGGAACTCCACCTATACCAAGTGCTAAATCAAGTCCAATAGAGCCTGTACTTATTGACTGAATTGGTTCAATATTTTTATCTCCTAGACGCATTAAAGCACCTTTACCAAATGCTTTATCTATCTGTTTCATCGCTAAATCTAATGCTTTTTGTTTATTTGCGTCCATTATTTACTCACTTATCTTTTTATTTTCGAGAATTATATACCAATATAAAATATTTTTGTCAAACTATTTCATTTTGTCATATTTTTAATGAAATAGATAACGTAAAGTAAGAGAAAGTTTAGTAGAATTAAAATGTTTTGATTCTACTTTATCAAAATCAAACCTACCTTCTATTAATGCTGATTGATTAAAATATTTTAATGCAAAACCATATGTAAGCATTTTATCATCCATTTTTATTCCTTCTGTTTTAAATGTATAAAGAGAATTTTGGAATTTTGCTGTTGCTTGAGAATATTTATCTCCAAAATCTTGTTTATATCCTACTTTTAATTCAGGTAAAAATATATGTGACCCAAAACGTTTATGTGCCGAAAAAGAACTTCCAATTAATAATGTTGATTTATATAAATCTTTATTAGACACTATTAAATCTAAATCACCTGCACCCTTTTCTCTATAAACATCTGTTGAAAAAATTGAAGAAGATAGTGAAATATTTGGCATAATTTTAAAATTAGATAGTTTATATTTCAATCCTGAAGTTACTGTTACATTGGAAAGATAAGAGTTGTATGAAGATGTTGCTTTACGATTTATATCCCCTAAATATATCTCTCTCGAACCACTATTTTTATCTAAACCTTTAGCCAAATAAAACTGTGTATAAGAATTTTTGAAATTTTTTACAAAATAAAGATAAAGTTGCTCTTGTTTCGATGATACATTTTCACTTACAAGAGATGACAATGATGTTAGTGAATTAGTGGAATAGGAAAAAGCAACTCCATATTTACTAGTTGTATCTATTTTTGTGTCATATCCTATCAAAAAGCCATTACCATCGAGAGAAAAACCATTTTTATCATCTATATTTTTTTGCTTTGCTGTTATATTATAACTCTGTATCCAAAGGTTATTTCCCTTTATATCATTTTTAGTTTTAATAGCTAAATGGTCTTTTAATGTTGATAAAGATGCATTCATAGTAGAGATAGTCGAAATATTAGTTGTTGGTAGTGAAGGGGTCATTGTACTCAGGGATGTTGTAAATGTATCATTTGAAAGAGTTCTATTTAAAAGTGAAATAAGTTCACTATTTTCATCTGTTTGAACTGCCGAAAATAAACTATTATAAATCTCTTCATTAGATGAACCTTTTGTAATCCCTAATGAACTTTTATCTGTTACTGTTTTATAAACAGAGAGGTTACTATCATTTTCCTCTTTAACAAAACTATAAAAAAATCCATTTTTTGGTATATTTAAATTATTATAAAATAACTTCCCACTTTTTGCATCAATAAGTACATAATCAAAACTATTTAATTCACTAATATTTATAGTAGTAATGTTAATATCATTATTTACTATTACAAAACCACTGTCTATAATATTTAAAGTATTAATGGAAACTGTGCCCTTTCCTTTGTTCACAATATACGCTCCATCTTGTAAAGTTATTGTAGCTTTAGAAATTACTTTAACTTTATTCATTGGATTATCAAGATATATACCACTCTCTTTACCATAAAAATAATTCTTTTTTTCAAATAAGAGTATTCCTTCTCCAGAAGAATTAATAATAGCATTATCTCTAAGAATTACATCTCCCTTAAAATGTATATTCCCCTTTTCACTATATATATAACTCTCTTCACTCGCTACTACATCCCCATCTATATTTATATCCCCACTCTCACTATATACTCTTGTTGTATCGCTTAGTGTTACATCTTTGAGGCTTATCGCTCCCTCTCCTAACCCATATATTGAACTATTATTCTCTAATGTTGTTGCTCCACCTATTGTTAATGAACCACTCTTTGCCTCTATATAACTCTCATCTTTTAATCTTGCTGTTGCATTCAGAACTACTGAACCCTCTCCATATAGTGAACTGTTATCACTTAATGTTACACTCTCTGCTGTTAGTGTTGTATCACTTAATTTTGTGAAAATAGTTGTATCATCTTTTAAATTTACATTTTCTACTGTTACACTTTTTGTATTTGAACCTACTGATGTATTTTCTGATAATGTTACATCTTTTGCTCTCACTGCTCCCTTTTCACTATATATATAACTCTCTTCACTCGCTACTACATCCCCATCTATATTTATATCCCCACTCTCACTATATACTCTTGTTGTATCGCTTAGTGTTACATCTTTGAGGCTTATCGCTCCCT
>Ga0256826_1002124_pt1 | contig 12206 bp, 12 predicted proteins | sample CV79metaG_FD_185975 | JGI IMG/M metagenome (GOLD analysis project Ga0256826, IMG submission 185975) | Hydrothermal vent microbial communities from East Pacific Rise, Pacific Ocean - CV79 | ecosystem: Environmental > Aquatic > Marine > Hydrothermal vents | place: Pacific Ocean: East Pacific Rise... | reverse complement strand
AAAGCATTTTTCATAGCTCGTGCAAGTTTTTTGCCACAATAGCCATTATCATAAGCAAATCTAAAAGCATCTTTGAGCTGACCGACTATCTGCGTTTCACCAAGCACCATAGAATCTAAAGATGCTGCGACACTAAAGAGATGATGTATAGCAGTTGAATCATCAAATATATCTGCTCTTTCTTTCAGTTTATCTATACTAATTTTCGAACGTGCATGAAGCATCTTAAATACATGTTCCGTTGCTATATCTACATCAGTACAATTACAAAGAACTTCCATTCTATTACATGTTGAGATTAAGATAACTCCTGTTATCGCATCACATGAAGTAAGTGCTTTTAAACAACCATGTTTATTTTCATCATCAGGATAAGATAATTTTTCTCGTATCTCCATCGTAGAGTTTTTATGTGTAAAACTTACATTCAAATAGTGCATTAATAACTTCTTTTAATCATTGTATTTAATATATTTACCAAATCTTCATCATTAGATAAAATATTTTTCGCTTCATCAGATAAATCTTGTGCTAATCGAAAAGACTTTTCAACAGTTTTATATTGAGCCATTTTAGCTTTTATCCAAGATATTTCATTTTGAGTCAGTTTTTTTGCATGAAAACTGACTAACTTTTCTCTATCTTTTGTATCTAATTGTTCATATAAATAAATATATGGCAAGGTACATTTTCCCTCTACAAAATCATTCATAGCAGGTTTACCCAAGGTTGCTTCATCTGCTGTAATATCTAAAATATCATCTATAATTTGAAAAGAAAGACCTAAGTTTCTTCCATAAAGTGCATGACTTGTGGCATCTTTACCTGCGAGTAAAGCACTTGCTTTTGCAGCAGCCTCTATCAGTGTTGCAGTTTTGAGATAAAGCATATCAAGATATTTTTTTTCATCACTGTTAAATGCTTCTGCCATTTTGACATCCATCATTTCACCTTTAGATAAGGCAGTAACTGATGCAGCGATAGTCTGAGCAACTTCTTTGTCAAATGCAACAAGTTCAGTAAAACCTTTGGAGTATAAAATATCCCCAAGCATTACAGCTGTTTTACTTCCCTCTGTTGCGTTTACAGATGCAGCGCCACGACGAGTATCAGCCTCGTCTATAACATCATCATGTAAAAGTGAAGCTGCGTGAATGAGTTCCACGATTGCAGCCAAAAGAGGTGCGTCTTTATGCTCTGATGCTATTTTTAGTATTAATTTTGCACGAAGTCGTTTACCACCACTGAGAGTTTTAAAAAGACGCTCTACCTCATCATATTCACACTCTTTTATCAGTCTATCTATCTCTTGTTCTACTCTTTGCATACATCTCGTCTTTTATTTGTTTTTCAAAAATTTCCACTTTATCTCATTCTCTTTATCATATAAAAAGATATTAAATATTGCTTCATTTTTTCCAGAATCAAACTCTTTAAATTTAACTAGCACATAAGGTACTTCATAGTAATTAGCTCCGCGAGTTGATAGTTCAACCTTAAAGCTCTGATTTTTGCCATTTAAATATAAAATATTTTGAGATACAATTTTATCATAAGCACGATGTACAACTAAGCCATCATTTATGAATAAAGTCCACCTAAATTTAAAAAGTCGCTCTCTGTCATCGTATTTTACAAGAATTTTCTTTTGCTCATCCTTTTTTAAAGAAATTTCTTTCATATAAGCAAAATTATTTGCATTAATAGCACTATTTATACAAAACAGTGCTATTAAAATTTGTAAAATGTTTTTCAAAAACTATTCACTTTGAGAAAGAATAGCACCCATAAGTTCAATATAAAGACTTTTTGTTTTAACACTTGCTTCATCTAAATGAGTATTTCTATGATTCTTTACAGCCGCATCAATATCTTCACCTATATGTTCTTCTAACAAAAGTTCCATTACTGCAACTTTTTCTATAAAATTTTCTAGTTCTTGCCTCACAATATCATTGTTGGCATTAAAAACAACATCCATTAATTTTGATCTTGGTGAACCACCAAAAATATCATCTTCATCTTCAAATAAAGCAGCATAGCTCATTTTAAACCTCTTATTATTTTAATTTTGACGATTATATCAATTTTTACTTAATGGTATATCTTTTATTTGTTTATTTATATGTTACTTTAGTTCCAATTAATAAATATGCAAGGTGCTATAATTTTGTAAAAACTGACGAAGGAAATAAAAATGTGGAAATATCCCATAGAAGAAAATTTATTTGATAAATTTAGTAAATATTCAAAAATTGCAGGTGTAATTTTTATGTTATTAGGAACAGTTGGTATCATATATCCCGTGTTTATGACTTTAGCTACAGTTACATTTATATCTTGGATTATGATGTTTGCTGGTTTTATGGCTGCTTCTTTTACTTATATGAGTGACAGAAGTAATTATCTTGGATGGCTAAAGAGTTTTATACTTATAGGTGTTGGTGCATTTATGCTCTTTTATCCCATAAGTGGTGCAGGAACTGTTGGATTACTTTTAGCTATCTATTTTTTCATGGATGCTTTTGCTGGTTTTTCACTAGCTCTCTCTATGAAACCACATAGTGGATGGATTTGGTGGATGATAAATGCAGTATTTTCTATGCTTATTGGAATCCTGTTTTTAGTTGATTGGCCATTTAGTTCTATGTACCTTATAGGCTTACTCGTAGGATTTAGTCTCTTTTTTGATGGTTTTTCTCTACTCATAACTGGCTCAATATTTAAAAAAATGAATAAATAATAAATGATAAAAACTAAAAAAGCTTTTGGACTCTGGAGTGCTGTCTTTTTAGGCGTTGGCTCTATGGTCGGTGCTGGAATATTTATAGTTATCGGTCAAGCAGGTGCGATGGCAGGTAATATAGTCTGGCTCTCTTTCATTTTTGGTGGTATTATAGCCCTTTTAAGTGGTTACTCTCTAGCAAAACTCGCTGTGCGTTATCAGTCACGCGGTGGAATTGTTGAGTACCTTGTTCAGGGTTTTGGCGAAAATATATTTTCTGGGTCAATGAGTGTGATGTTTTATTTTGCTCAGCTTATCGCCGTAGCTGCAGTTGCAAAATCATTTGGAACATACAGTGCAACATATATGACACATGGTGATGCAACATGGGTCAATGTATTTGCTATAGGTGTAGTGCTTGTGTTTACTTTTATAAACCTCATCGGTGCTGCGTTTGTTGCAAAATCAGAAAATGTTATTGTTATTATTAAACTTAGCGTTCTTACTCTCTTTGCAGTCGCAGCTTTATTTACAATCCAACCTCAACTTTTAAGTACAACAACTATGCCTCCTATGAGTGGAATGTTTTTCGCCATTGGTATTACATTTTTTGCCTACCAAGGTTTTAGTGTGATTACAAATTCGGTTGAAGATATGGATAATCCTAAAGTTACAATGATGCGTTCAATGTTTATAGCATTATTGATTGTTGCTGTGCTGTATATACTAACAAGTATTGCTGTTCTTGGAAATTTACCACTTGCTGAAATTGTAAAAACAAAAGATTATGCTCTTGCTGAAGCAGCAAAACCCCTCTTTGGTGAATGGGGCTTTAAAATAATGGCGGCTACTGCTCTCTTAGCAACCGCTTCAGCAATAAACGCAACACTTTATGCTGTTGCTGATATCGGCTACACAATGGCAAAAGAGGGGAATCTTCCTAAAATATATGAATACAATATTTATCAATCATTTGAAGGCTTAATTATAAGTGCTTTGCTCATTGTACCAATGATACTTTTTTTCAATCTTTCACAAATTACAACTGTTGCGGCTATTGTAATGCTTATTGTTCAAGGAAGCACACATATAGCACACTTAAATCTTATAAAAGAGACAGGAGCAAAGCGTTATATTGTAGTTTTAGCTATTGTATCTATGTTTAGTATTGCAGGGATTACACTCTATTCTACTTACAAAACAATGCCTGAGATAGCTTACTATTTGATTGGTGCTTTTGCCTTAGCATTTACTGCAGAATATCTATTACAATATTTTAACAAAAGAACTATTTTAAGACAAGTAAGCTAGAATTATTTATTTTCACTTCTAAATCAAGAAGTGAAAGAGGCAGACCAAAACTTTCAATTTTCACATAATCTTTAAACGTAACAAGTAGCGAGCTTGCTCCATCTTCTTCTAAAATCTTTTGAAGTTCATGTTTTGTAAAACTATAATGGTCAGGAAAATAGTGTTTGTTTACAACTTCTGGCAGATATTTATCGAGTCTTTGAGGTCTTGCTATTGCCGTAACAAGTGACATTTTTGATGTTGCGTGAGTAACTTCTACAACTCTTGTAAAATCAATATCTTCTTTTACAATTTTAGCCTCTTTACTCTCCCATAACCGTTCACGGTATGGACCTGAAGGAAGACAAGCGCTGTTTTTAGTTTTTACATCTATTAAAATATCTAGCTTTTTTATGTCGTGTTTAGAATAAGCATCATCTAAGAAAACAATCTCACAGCCTAGTTCTTTTGCTTTTTGTATAGCTATTTTTCTAGCTTCACTGACTATCACTACTGCGTTTGGAAGTTTTTTAGCATAAATCATAGCTTCATCACCACTGCGTTTAACATCACATAAAATTTCATTCTCATCTTTTATAACTATCATTCCCTTTGATTCTCTTCCATATCCACGAAGAATTATCGCTGGTTTTTCATACTTTTTGGCTAATGCAGTTACAAGTGGTGTTTTACCACTTCCGCCAACTGTTAAATTTCCTACACTTATAATTTTTATATCAAAGTTTTGAGGAGTTTTCAATCTGAAACGTAAATACATCACAAAACAATAGAGCCAACTAAAGGGAAGAAAGAGAAAAGATATACTTTTTTGAAAGAGGGTTGGATTGTAGAAATATTCTTCAACCCAAAAAATAAGAGCTTTTTTCAAATGAATTAAACTCTTGTTTTCGCAATTTTTTTAATTTTAGAGATTACACTTTTAACATCTTCATCACTCATGCTCGCATATATTGGTAAAGAAAGAACTTGCTGAAATGAACGTAAGGCAATAGGAAAATCATTTACACGTAATGAATATTTTGTTTTATAGTATGTAAGTAAATGCAATGGCATATAATGAAGTCCGCTGCCGATGCCCTCTTCTCTTAACGCAACCGCAAAGGAGTCACGATTTTTATCTATTTTAATAATATACAATAAAAAAGGGTGTTCTTCATTGCTCATATCTGGAAGGGTAATATGTGCTACACCAGAAAGTGCCTTGCTATAAAGTTTTGCAATCTCTTGATGTCTTTTTATATTTTTATCTTGTTCTTTTACCTGTGCACGAATATAGGCTGCGTTTAATTCACTTAAAGTGTAATCATTACCTATGTCTGTAACATCATAAATATACTCTAATGCACCTTCATCACGTACCATAGCATGATTTGAAAGTAATTTAGCTCTTTGCATAATCTCTTCATCATTTGAGACTAACATGCCCCCATTACATATATTTTTCTTTAAATGTGGTGAGAAGTTAAAACAGACTAAATCTGCACCAGTTGAACCTATTTTTTTGCCCTTATATGTTGCACCCAAAGCTTCAGCGGCATCTTCTACAATTTTTACACCATAAATACTAGCCATTGAGTAAACTCTATCTAAATCAACTGTTATTCCAGCCAGATGAGTAATAATTACAGCTTTTAATTTTTTTGATTTGTTATCTTCAAGATAGGCTTCTAATTTATCTAAGTCAATATTGTAACTGCCATCAACAATATCAATAAAAACAGGTTCAGCATCAAAATGACGTACAACTTCTGGAACATTGGGATGAGCATTTACACTACAAACAACTTTATCACCACGCTTTAAATCAAGTGCAAGCATAGCAAGATGAAGTGCAGAAGTTCCGTGTGATGTTGATAATGCATACTCAGCACCAACATAAGCACAAAATTCCTCTTCTAATTCTTTCACTTGAGAAACATTTTCACCGTCTAAAGCATCACTTACATTTGAGTGTGCACTTACTGAACTTTCATATTTACTAAATGGTATTTTCAACTCTTTCATTATTTTTCCTTGCATTTATAAAGTTATATCTCTTGGATAATTAAAATCGTGGTTTATAGTCCTAGATGTAAGCTTTGCGATAACAGGCATTTTTCTTTTAAAATGGTTTCTAAAAATTCTTTTGATTATCATGTCTAACATCTTTTCATCGACTCCACGAGCAATGACTTCCTCACGAGAAAGTCTTTCATCTACATACAGTTTCATAGCATTGTCTAGTTGAGCGTAAGTATAACCCAAATCAGCTTCATCACTCTGTCCATCCCATAAATCAGCGGATGGAGGCTTCTTAATGATACTTTTTGTTACTTGCAAATATTCTGCCAGTTCAAAAACTTCACTTTTATACAAATCACCTATGGGATTTACGGCAGATGCCAAATCTCCATAAAGTGTTCCATATCCAAGCATCAACTCACTTTTATTACTTGTACCTAAGACCAAAGCATTCTCACGTGCTGAAATATCAAAGAGAGTTGCCATTCTCATACGAGAAGAGAAGTTACCTTTTCTTAGGTTATCTAAATCAAGATTCATATCTTCGTAAGCTTGTAACATAGGAGAAATACTACAAGTAATTGCCTGCAAATCAAAATCTTGACAAAGTTCATCTGCATCATCAAGTGAACTTTGTGAGGAGTAGTGAGACGGCATTTTTATACACAATAAATCATCGCCAAAAGCTTTTTGAGCTAAAACTGCAACCACTGCAGAATCAAGTCCACCACTTAAACCTACTAGCACTTTTTCAATTTTAGTTTTTCTAACCTCATCATCTAAAAATCTTATGAGATAGTCAGTTATTTGAGAATATTTACTCATACCTTATATATAACCTTTAAAATTTATTAACAAAGTAAATTATATCTAAGTTTTGTAACAAAATTCTTTTTAAGTATCGTAATAGAGGAGTGCCTTAACAATTATGTAACATTTTTTAAGTATTATTACAAAAAAAATTTATACTAATATTACAAAGGCTTAATCATAAAATCAAATAAAGTTATAAATAATTTACGATACCTAACTTTTATTCCAAGTATCATCATTGCCATAGGTTTTCTCTTTTTTATCGTGAATGCCTATCATAAACGCAGTGAGCTCTCTTCACTTAAAGTTCATATAGTAAAAATTCAAAACATATCACAACTTATTAATGACCTACAACAAGAACGTGGTCTGAGTAGTGGCTTTATCGGTAGTCATGGTGTAAAGTTTCAAAAAAAGCTTCTAATAAAACGTAAAAGTGTAAATCTCTCATTTGATAAATTTTCACAAAGCTGTCAATCACATATAAAAAAGTATCGCAAAATAAGAAGAGACCTATTACTATTAAGAAATAACATAGACTTAAATAAAATTCCTACAGAACAATCCTTTGACTACTATACACAACTGATTCAACAACTTCAAGCTAATTACCTACAGATAGCTACACATATCAACGATATCTATTTAGAGCCTAAGCTACAAGCTTATACAAATCTCTCTTTTATGAAAGAGGCACTTGGGCAAATTCGCGGTGCCTTTAATGGTATCTTTGTGCAAAATAAGCTCGATATTAAACTCATTCATAGAGCAATTCATGCAAAAGGAATGTTTGATTTATCCCTGCATCGCTTTGAAGCAATCATCTCCCCAGAATTTTATCAAAATTTACAAAAGATTACCTCAAGTAAAAATTACCAATACATTGACAACACCACTAGCCTATATATAACACAGCATGTCACAAATATCTCTCAAAATCCAGATAAATGGTTTACAAAAAGCACTTCAGTCATTGAGGCACTCTACCATTTAGAACAAAACTATCTTTTCACCATCAATAAATATATAGATAAGAAAGTAAATACAACAACAATTGAACTCATAATAAATACAATTTTATTCTTTTTAATCACAATTTTTACAGCTATGCTTGGATTTAAATTAAAAAATGACATTATTAGAAATATTAATCTTTTACAAGAATATAAAAATGCAGTTGATAGAAGCAGTATAGTTTCCAAAACAGATATAAAAGGTAAAATAATCTATGTAAATGATAAATTTTGTGCAATATCAGGTTATTCAAGAGAAGAGTTGCTTGGAAAACCACATAATATGGTAAGACATTCAGAGATGTCCAAAGCTGCGTTTAAAGAGATGTGGAAAACAATCTTAGCAAAAAAACCATGGTTTGGCGTTGTAAAAAATAGAAAAAAAGATGGCAATTATTATGTTGTCGAAGTGACTATCAATCCTATCTTAAACCACAAAGGGGAGATAGAAGAGTTCATCGCTATTCGTAATGATATTACTGACATTGTCAAACTCCATGAAGATTTAGAACACACACAAAAAGAGTTAATCTTTCGTATGGGTGAAATTGGTGAAACACGTTCTAAAGAGACTGGTTTTCATGTAAAACGCGTTGCAAAATACTCTGAGCTTTTAGCTCGCTACTATGGACTCTCTACACAAGAGATAAACTATTTTACAAATGCTTCACCTATGCACGATATCGGTAAAGTTGGTATTCCTGATAATATCTTACACAAGCCTGGCAAGTTGACAAATGAAGAGTGGAAAATCATGAAATCACACGCCAATATCGGCTATGAACTCTTTAGAGATTCTGACAAACCCTTACTCAAAACTGCTGCTATCATTGCGTATGAGCATCATGAAAAATATGATGGAAGTGGTTACCCAAGAGGACTCACAGGTGAAGATATTCATATTTATGGACGTATTACTGCAATAGCTGATGTTTTTGATGCACTTGGTTCTGAGAGATGTTACAAAAAAGCGTGGAACGATGAAAAGATATTTAAACTCTTAAAAGAAGAGAGTGGTAAACATTTTGACCCAAAACTCATAGATATCTTTTTTAAACATCTTGATGAGTTTGTAAAGATTAGAGATTACTACACAGATACTAGCTCTTTTATGAAAGAGGCATAATCTTTAGCAAATCTCTTTTTTTGCCATTGTTTTGAGCTCAGAGCAAGAAAAGCCAGCTTCACGTCGTGCATCAATATTTAAGTCATTTGGACGTAAGAACCCTCGCGGATAGTATTTTTTAATAATCTCAAAATATATAGCTTCATCAATATCTTCTCTTTTACAAGCATACTTAAACCAAACATCCCCTTTTTTGACATGGTCTATCTCTTCATCCAAGATAATCTCTAAAGTTTCTATTATTTTTTCAATCATTATATTTTTTGGTGATTTTTTCAATTTTTTCAGTATCATCGGTGTAGCATCAAGTCCATTCGCCTCTAGGTAGCGTGGCACGACTGCCATTCTCTCTAGCAAAGTTTGCGTTCTCTGACTCGCTTCAAAAAGTGCATTGTGCACTTCTATATCTCCATAAACTGCATCAAGTTCATTTAAAAGTTTTTCTAACATCAAAAAATGTCTTATCTCATCATCTGCAACTTCAAGCCAATCATCATAATACTTTTTTGGCATATTTATAAACCTATACGCACCATCAAGAGCCAAATCTATAGCAGAATACTCGATATGAGCAATAGCGTGAATAAGATTTATCTGTCCCTCTTTTATGGTGAGATTACTGCGTTTAGGTACATCTTGGGGTGGAACTATTTCGCATATTTCTGCATAAGATGGAGTATCAAACTCTTTTGGCACAAAATTTTCTTCAAAATTTATCTCATTATTTTTATATTTTGTGTAAAAATTCTCAAACAAAGATATCTTTTCTTTACTGCGTTTAGCTTCTAATATTAACTCTAATTCTTTATAAAAATTCATAAACTAATAATGCTATAATTCGTCTAAAAAAGAGATTAGATTATGCAAATAAAAAAGCAACCGATGGGACCTTACCAAACAAATTGCTATATTGCAACAGTAGATGGTAAAGATTTTATCATTGACCCAGGTGTAGATGCAACCTCTTGGGTTATGAAAAATGTTACAAATCCTGTAGCAATTTTAAATACCCATGGACATTTTGACCATGTTTGGTCAAACGCAGAACTTCAAAAAAAACTTGGCATAAAATTATATACACCAAAGGGTGATGTTATGTTGCTAAACTCTAGTTCATGGATGCCAGACCTACCCCCATCTACTCCAGATGTAACTATAGATGGAGATGAAGAACTTGATTTTGATGGTACAAAAGTTAAGTTTCGTCATTTTCCAGGTCATTGTCCAGGATGTTCTACTATTGAAATAGAAGATGCTATGTTTAGCGGTGATTTTATTTTTCAAAAAAGTATAGGACGAACGGATTTTCCTTACTCTAGCCCAGAAGATATGAAAAAATCACTCCAAAAATTTAAAACAATTGCTTATGACAAAACAGTTTATCCTGGTCATGGAGAGAACACAACAATAAAACAAGAACAACAATACACAGATTACTGGATACAACAACTATGAGCACATTTGATACAAGAGCAAAAAACTGGGATGGCGGAGATATTCGCGTCAATGGAGCAAAAAAAATTGCAGATGCCATAAACGCAGTGATTGATTTAAACAAAGAGATGGAGATAATCGACTTTGGAACAGGAACTGGACTTTTAGGCTTTAGTATCGCACCAAGCGTGAAACAAGTTTATGGAGTTGATACTTCAGTAAAAATGCTTGAAAAGCTTCAAGAAAAAAATAGCGCAGAAATTTCAATCATTCCCTGCCATCAAGATATTATAAAAGAGCCTCTCAAACAGGAGTTTGATGGACTTATAAGCTCAATGACACTCCATCATGTTGAAGATTTACAAGCTTTTTTTGAGACTATTTTTAAAAACATTAAAAAAGATGGTTTTATCGCCATAGCAGACTTAGAAGATGAAGATGGTACTTTTCACTCAGATAACACAGGTGTACACCATTTTGGATTTAAAGAAGAGGAGCTTCGTCACATTGTAGAAAAAAGTGGATTTAAAGATATAAAAATCAAAAACATAAACACCATAAAAAAACCACACAGAGATTTCGGAGTCTTCTTACTAACTGCCTTTAAAAAATAATATCTTTTAAAAGAAAATAATTATCCTTTAAGCTTTATAGCTATACAATACTTTAAGGATAATTCTTATCCATTAATTCAAAAGGATATATCATGAAAAAGATAGACCTCACAATGGCAAACGGTAGAGTAGTTGAAAATAATCAAAACTCATTAACAGCAGGAGCTAGAGGACCTATTCTTATGCAAGATGTCCTTTTAATGGAAAAGCTGGCTCATTTTGACAGAGAAGAGATACCCGAGAGGATAGTACATGCCAAAGGTGCTGGAGCACATGGTACATTTACTGTTACCAATGATATCAGTGCATATACGAAAGCTTCCATATTTGCAAAAGTCGGCAAAGAGACCAAAACATTTACACGTTTTTCTACTGTTGGAGGGGAAAGAGGTTCAGCCGATACTGCTAGAGATCCACGCGGTTTTGCCACAAAATTTTACACAGATGAAGGAAACTGGGATTTGGTAGGTAACAATACTCCTGTATTTTTCATACGCGACCCACTTAAATTTCCTGATTTTATACATACACAAAAACGTCTTCCTTCTTCAAATTTAAAATCAAACACAATGATGTGGGACTTTTGGTCAAAATCACCTGAGAGTCTGCATCAGCTAACTACACTCTTTTCAAACAGAGGTACACCTGATGGTTTTCGACATATGAACGGATACGGAAGTCATACTTACAGTTTTATCAATGCAGCTAATGAGAGATTTTGGGTGAAGTTCCATCTCAAAACAATGCAGGGAATAAAAAATCTCAAAGCTGATGAAGCAACAAAAATCGCAGGAGAAAATCCCGACTATGCAACAGAAGATTTGTTTAATGCAATTGCAAACAAAGATTTTCCCCAATGGAAAATGTCTATTCAAGTCATGCCTGAAGAAGATGCATCAACTTATCACATCAATCCATTTGATGTGACAAAGGTCTGGCCGCATGAGGACTACCCTCTTATAGAAGTTGGAGTACTAGAGCTAAATCAGAACCCTAAAAACTATTTTACAGAGGTGGAACAGGCTGCGTTTTCTCCGACAAATAAGGTTGCAGGCATTGGTTTTTCTCCAGATAAAATGCTCCAAGGAAGACTCTTTTCATATCCAGATACACAACGCTACCGTTTAGGTGTGAACTACAATGCACTTCCTATCAACAAACCCTTAGTC
>Ga0256826_1002123_pt1 | contig 12211 bp, 9 predicted proteins | sample CV79metaG_FD_185975 | JGI IMG/M metagenome (GOLD analysis project Ga0256826, IMG submission 185975) | Hydrothermal vent microbial communities from East Pacific Rise, Pacific Ocean - CV79 | ecosystem: Environmental > Aquatic > Marine > Hydrothermal vents | place: Pacific Ocean: East Pacific Rise... | reverse complement strand
GCTAATTTTTTTTGAATGGAGCCACTCTAAAACTCTTTCTGGTAGTTTTTTAAATTTTATGTCATTTACGAGTTGTGCTAAGTCTCTCATTCGAAGAGTATAGAGGGAGAAGAGAAAACTTTGATAATCATCACTCATCTTTGCTAATATTTTGGCGTTTTTAGCACTTATAAGATACCCTTCAATATCGCTAGTAGTTACCGCTGAACCAATAGCCTGTGTTTGAGAGATTGTTGAAGCTGTGTTTACAATACACTGTTCACCAGCAGAGAGTTCATAGAGAGTTATCTCTTCTGCATCATCAGACTGTATATAGAGTCTTACTTTTCCCTTTGTAAGAAAAAGTATGTTATCACAAATATCATCTTGGTAAAAGAGAATATTTCCTTTTTTTAAACTCACAGGCATAAGGCTTTTTTCTAAAAATTCTAAAGCCTCGGTATTTAACTTTTCGTAAAATGAATAATTATTTAAGTACATACTATTTTCCTCTAATTAACTATAGCATCTGTACCTAAAATTATGCTACTTTACAGCCAGTGTTAATTTTTAAAAGAGGGTATATAGGGCAGAAACTTATAAATGATGTTGCTAAAAGAACTACACCAACAGCACCCCAGTAACTCATACTAAGTACACCCCAAACAATAATTGCAACACCTACTATAGCTCGTAAAATTCTATCTATTTTTCCTATATTACACATTTAAAATCCTTTGTTTTTGTTGCTGTATTATGTCAAAAACCGATCTCTTTGTCTGTAACATAGGTTACATAAGTAGGGCATATTTTAAGAGACTACGTGATTATAATGAGATATAATCCTTTTTATGATTACCCAAGACTCCATAGAAGCCTTAAAGGCACGACTTGATGTTGTTGATGTTGTAGGCTCTTATATAGAGCTGAAAAAAGCAGGAGCAAACTATAAAGCACCGTGTCCTTTTCATGATGAAAAATCTCCCTCATTTGTTGTAAGCCCATCAAAACAGATTTATCACTGTTTTGGTTGTGGTGCGGGTGGAGATAGTGTTAAGTTTGTTATGGAACATGAAAAACTTAACTATCCAGAAGCACTTGAAAAATTAGCAGACAACTATAACTTTACACTTGGTTATACAGATAACAAACATAACAAACCAAAATCACAACTCATGGAGAGGGTAAATGAGTGGTATATAACTCTTTTAAACACCAAGCCAACAGCTCTCTCTTATCTGCAAGAGAGAGGAGTATATGAAAGTAGTATAGAGAAGTTTGGTATAGGGTATGCACCAGACTCAAACGCCACTGTAAACTTTATAAAATCTCAAATGCTAAATATGCCAGAAGCAATAGAGATGGGAGTACTTGGTTATAACACAGAGAGTCGTAACACTTATGCTCGTTTTATAGAGCGAGTTACCTTTCCTATTCATGCAACAAATGGGAGTATGGTTGGTTTTGGTGGACGAACTATTACAGGCCATCAAGCAAAATATATAAACTCTCCTGAAACGCCATACTTTAATAAATCTCGTTTACTCTATGCATATCATCATGCCCGTCAAGATATTTACAAACGCCAAGAGATAATAATAACAGAAGGTTATTTAGATGTTATTATGCTACATCAAGCAGGGTTTACAAACGCCGTAGCTACTTTAGGAACAGCACTTACTCCAGAACATTTACCCCTTTTAAGAAAGGGAGAACCTCGTGTAGTAATGGCTTATGATGGAGACAAGGCAGGACGAGCAGCGGCACTTAAAGCTTCAAAACTCTTAAGTGCTGCTGGTTTTAATGGTGGTGTTGTTATATTTGGAGATGGCTTAGACCCGGCAGACATGGTCAAAAATGGGGCTATGGAGGAGCTCTCTTCTATGTTTAGAGAGACAAAACCTTTTATAGAGTTTGTTTTAGATGAAATTATCTCTTTATATGATTTAAGAGACCCAAAAGCAAAAGAGTCCTCTATGAATGAGTCAACTGCTTATCTAAAGTCCCTCTCTTCGATTTTACAAGAGGAGTATAAACCCTATTTAGCATCACGCTTGGGTGTTAGTCCCTCATTTGTAAGGGTGACAAATACAAGTAACCAAAATGATAAAAATGCTCCTCTTATTCAAAAAAATAGCCATAAAGATATGTGGGAACTCTGTTTAATTAAAACAGTTTTAGAGACACCAAGGTTTATAGAAGAGATTTTAGATGTTATTGACCCCTCTTTATTACTCTTTCATGCAAGAGAGTTCTCTATGGCATTAGGGACGCAAAAAAATGCACCTGAGCTTATGGCGATTTTAGTAGATGAGAGTATAGTTACCTTAAAAACCCAAGAGGAGTTAAGAGCTGAGCTCCTTACATTTTTAACAAAATATTATGAAAGAGAACTTAAAAAAGTCAACTTAACACAAAATATCTCTTTTGAGGAGAAAGCTTTTTATATACGCAAATTCCGAGGTAAAATAGCCACTTTAAAAAAGGGTGAACTGGTGGCGTTTAATAGCTAAGAAGTTACTGTTTATATATTTCCAACTTGAGCAAACTGTAAAATATATACTATTTTATAAGTTTTAGATATACTAGTTTTAAATGGTATTAAGGAGTTTTAACATGGCTGGGATTCATTTTTCATTTGGCGACTTTAGACAACTACTTGCACTAAATATGGGAATATCTGATAGACTAGATGAAAATCGTGCAGAGAGTTTCACACTCTTATACTGTAGTTTTGCAGATGTTCCAAATGAGGTTGTAGATGCTTCTTTAAAAGAGATTTTAAGAACTTCTGACTCTATTGTGAATTATAAAAGTGACTATTTTTTTGTACTACCCTACACAGATAAGTATGGTGCAGAGATAGTTAAAAAAATGTTTGATGAATTTTTTGCTACATATCTTAACTCTTTTTTACTCTCTTACCCTGTAGATGGAGAGAATCCAGAAGAAATTTTAGGCTCTATGCAAGACAGTGTAAGCACTTTTTATAAAGATGACTTACACTGTTTAGATAGATTTGCAAAAGATTATAGCTAGTTAGAAGCTATAAAGAACACCAGCTTGTAGAGCATTTAACATATTAAAATCTATTTTTTCATCGGTAGTAAAATTTATACGATGAGTTAAGAAGATAGATTGAAATTGTGAAAATAGACTAAAATTTTTATATATTTTATATTTAGCTCCTACTTGTAGACCATATAGAAGTGAAGAACTAGCACTACTTTGTGCATAGTTTGTAAGCTTTAAAGAACTCACACCCCCTAATAGCCCCATATATAAATCTATGTTTTGGTTAATGTCAAATTTGTAATTAAGTGACATATAGAGATTGTTTATATTAATATCATCAGTGGAACTGCTTAAAAATGCTGTAGTTATAAAGATCTCTTTAGTATAGAAATATCCAGCTTCAAGGTTATAGCTCAAACCTCGGTTGTCAATAGTCGCTGCTGTTTGGTTGTTTGTAGAGCCACTTAAGTCAACAGCTCCTATAGAGAGACTTAGAAAGAATTTTTCTTCATAATCTTTTTCTTGTAGAACAATTTTAGCATAAGGGAATTTAACTTGAATATTTTGAAGTTCATTTTCTGCCTTTTGTTGGTTAGTGTATTTTTTAGAATATACAAAATAAAAAGAGTCTGCTTTTTGAACATACATTTTAACTCTTATTTTATCTAAACTATTTTTTATATTTTTAAGGTTACTCTCTTTAGAAGTTTTTGTTATAAGAATATAAGAAGAGCTTTGGTTAGCTTGGAGTGTAAGAGACAAAATAGAGAGTAAAAGAAAAAATTTGAAGAGTTTCATAGATAAGACCTTATAGATACTTTTATAGTATAGATTTAGCAAGATTTATTCCATACACTGATGTTCATTTACTCTACATTTTATTCACATTAATTTAGTATAAAATATTTTTACAATTAGTTAAGTTTAATGATTAACTCGCAATTTATAATGAATTTTAATTTTTTTTGCTAAAGTTATCTCTATTAGTTGTCGATATACAATACAGGTATAGTTAATTAAACAGAGATGTAATTAGGTTAAGAACCTAAATATAGGGTGATTATTATAAAAAAAGGATATAAGATGAAAAAATGGATTATTTCACTTTTAAGTGCTTCGTTAGTGTTATTTGCATTTAGTGGGTGTGGTGGTGGCTCTGCAACAGATGAGGTCTCTTCTTCTGTCGATACTACTAAAACAGTAAACACAAGTTTAGAAAATGTAAAAGGTATAGACTCTTTGCCTCCTGTTCCAACAATACCTGCTGAGTAGTTGAGGAGTAGTCGTGAAAAATATTCTGTTCTCACTATTTTTGAGTTTAATGTTGAGTGCTTGTGGAGTAGAAACAAGTTCTAGTGGTAGTGTTAAGGTTGATACACCTACAAATTCGCCAGTTGTGAACCCAGAAACCTCTACAGAAACAAATACAACAACTCCAACTGAAACAGAAACAAATACAACGACACCAACAACTCCAACTACCCCGACTACACCAACAGTCCCAACTCCTGAAAGTATATTTGATACTTCGGGTGCAATTTTAGATAACTTAGCTTGTGGTGCATTTAGCGGGTACACAGCCATGACAGATAATAGTTTAGACCCAGAGGGTTTAAATGATGATGAAAACGGTATAGTCATTGGCTCATCTTTGGCGTTTAGTTTTACTCCAGCTGATTCTGAAGTAACTATGTTTCGTCCAAATTTAACACAAACAAAAGCGGGAAAGTATATAAATATTTATAGTATAAATAAAGATTATTATATCTCATTTGATAACTCATGGATTTCAAATGAAAATAGAACTGTTTATGTAAAAACACCTAAAAATAGCAACGGAAAATATGGTTGCTATAGACATGAGTTAAATAGTACAGTAGCTACAGATTTAAACTCTACTAAAGTATATAGATAAAACAGAGAAAAGAAGGATAAAGTTATGAACAATTATAAAAAAGGGCTCTTAAGCTTAGCCACTATCTTAGCACTAAGTTCAGGAGTAATGGCAAACAGTTATTTGCCATTAACATCAGAAGACAATGATAACAGATGGGTAATGTTTGGTGTAAATGGGTATAAACAAGATGGTGCAACAACAAATACAAATGCATCATTTGACGCAGCAGGTACACAGTTAAAAGATTATATTATTGATAATGTAAGTGCTCTTGGATTGAATTCAGGTGGTAATATGGGTGCGTTAAAAGCTCTTCCTTTAGCATCTGGTGCACTGAGTGAAATAACTGTAAATATTGACCTAACAGGATCTGTGTTTTCTGAAACAGAACCTACTCGTACTATGTATATAAAGGCACAAGATGCTACCTATGCAGATACTCTTTTTACATATAAAGCCTCTTTAGAGGGCAAAACTTTAGAGTTTCAGTATAACGGAGATAGTACAAAAACTTACTACACTACAATAAGTGCTTTAAATACTTTTGATAATCCAGCAACAAGAACAGAGAAAACAGCAACTCTCGGTGGTGGTGGAATCTCTTTAAATACCATAGCTTTAGCGATGGATTTTGATATGTTAGATAATCCTCAGGACCCACAAGATTATAATAGAGTTGCAAATACTGATAATCCTGCAGCTCACCAAACAGCAAACTCAAGTGCATCTACTAGAATGTACCGTTATAACTCAAACACAAAAAGTTGGGAAATTTATGATTCAGCAAATAGTATTTTAGCAAATGACTTTGATGACCTAAAAAAAGGAAAAGCATACTGGGCAAAAGTTGATTTAGATGATGGCGATACAAGTAATGCACAGGCTAAAGCAGGTTTGGTACTTGGAAACTCAGGTTTAGTAAATAGTGATTACTCTGGAGAGTTAGCTACTGGTTGGAATCTTATCTCTTATGATGACGCAAAACCAAATATTAGAATTGCAAACACAGGTATTATTGTAACTGATGCTGTAGTTGGTGCAGCTGATGCAGCAATAAAAATAGTAGATGCAACAGGAGTAAATACAGTCTCTTTAACTCTTCTTGGTGCAGGAACTGTAGCGTCTCATGCTATAGCTATAAATATGGCAGTTGAATCAGCTAAAGCAAGGGGAGAATTTCCTGATACATTTGACCTAAGAGCTTTTGGTGCAGGAGCTAAACTACTTTTAATTTCAAATAAAAAGTTCTCTCTTAACGATGTTTCAGGAGCGGCTTTTACAACAGGTACAACACTTGCAGGAGCAAGTTTATGGGATGAAGCTTCAGGTACTTTAATAGACTATAGTGCAACAACACTTCCAACAAATACAAAAGTAACATCTGTTTATGGTGAATCAGCTCTTGTTATAAAACCTTTAGTAGGTGCAGGAACAGCATCAGAATTAGATCAAGATGTAACAACAGGTGTAGCTGGTCCAGTAACAGGGCGTTCTGCAAAAATTCAGATAAATACAAATACACCTGTTCATTTAGCTGGTGCAGGAGTGGATGACTCTTCTACTTTAGCTGATACAGTAACAAATCTTATAGCAGATGCAGATATAAATAATGCAATAGCTATGGATATTAACTATGATGCCACATTAGACTATGTACTTGTAGCGGCAACAAATCCTTTTTATATTAGAGATCATACTTTTACTAGAGTTATGACTTATGATGCGACAAACTCTGGTAATACATTTAAAATTAATGCTCCAGTTTCAGCAAATATCACTACAACGGCTGCAATAGCGACGACAGTAGATAATATTAATGCCGTAGCAGATGAGAATGCTGTAGCTACTGATACAAATATTTATGCAGCAGTAGATGGAGCAAAAATTGTTTTTGTAACAGCAGGAGACTCAGCAAATAATTTTAACATTTATGATGATATTACAAATGATTACTTAGTAGATGCAACATCTTCTAATGATGTTTCAAAGGGTGCAGTTAAAGATGTTTTTTCAGTTAATACATTAGCTAAACAAGCAATTAACCCACATATCTTTACATCACTAGCAGTTGGTGATGTTGGGGGAACAGCAACTCTTATAGATAATTTGGCTGATACACTTCAAGTTAACCTTAATGGTGCAGGACTTCGAGCAGATATTGCCCCAGCAGTTTTAGCTTCTACTCCAGCACTAAGACTTGCAATGTTTGACTCTATAGTGGCTGATATTATTACAGCTATTAAAGCAGCAAATATTGATGCTACGGTTAAACATGATTTTGTTGAAGCAGATGATAACTGGGCTAGTGCAAAAATAACAGTTGAGGGTTATGGTGTAACTTCACTAGTAATAGAAGTTACAGATGGTGGTGGTGTCGATGAGTCTGTAACAAATACAGGTGCAGATGCAAATGCATTAACTTTTGGTAAGCTTACTACAGTAAACGCCGACCTAACGGCAGATTTGAAATATAACGCTGTATATACACCTGATTATGCAAAAGATGGACCTCTTTATACTTTAAAAGGTTTAGGTTATACAGCTCAAGCGATGATTACGGGTAACACAAACATGGCTGCAGGAACAGTTGCATGGGATAATATAGACTTAACTAAAGCACCATCTAAATGGTTTGATCATCAAGATTACAATCTTTTTAGTATAGATGGAAAGTCTGGATATTGGACATATTTAATTGCAAACCCTGACACAAATAATTTAGCAATTAGTAATGTAACACTTAAACCAACGTATGTTTCTCATTTTAATGATGACTTAACGACAATTAACCATGTAGCGACAACACTTCAGTTAACAGTATCTGGTCTACCGGCTGATACATCTCCAGTGAGTGTGTATGCTAATATTGGTGGTTCAAATGTTGAACTTGCATCGTCTGTAAACAACGGTATTTATGCCGCAACTTCAACTTCGTATGAAGTTCAAAATTTAGAAGCGGGAACAAACCCTGAAATTACTGTAAGTGTTTCTGATGGAACAGGGTACACTCTAAACTCTGTATCAGCAGCTTCAATAGATTTTGAAAAACCAGCAACACCAACAGTTAATAAGGGAAATAGCACAGATGTAGCGCTAGCTAGTACAAGTGCAGATGCAACAAGCTTTTATGTTTTTGACACAGCTATACCAGAAGAGAATCCTGGAATTAGTACATCAAAAGTTGCTAAGATTTTAAGTGCAGATGCAACTTCATATAACTTATGTGCTGCAGCAACAGCATTTGGAACAGAGTATACATATAGAGCTATTGCTGTTGATGGTAACACTTCAGTGACAGGGGCAAGTAGTGATGGTGAGTTAGGCTTTGGAAATGCTTCTGATGCTGTAGAGTTTAAATTTTCAGCAGCTTTAAAAGGAGCGGTTTTACTTACAAATACACAAGGTGTTGATAGTGGAGCAACAAGTTTAGGTACACTTTATAGTACAGCTTGTGTGGCTGGAAATACTGAAACTGTTAACTCTGGCGTTTCTGTAAAATCTATAGTTGGAAATGAGCGTGTAAAACTCTCTTACCAAAAAGTGACAGATGCTATTTTTAGTACAAATACTCCTTTAACAATTTATGTAGGTATTAGCTCTACAGGTGTTGCAGAGTTGAAGTATGAACCAGCTTATGCGAATAAAACTTTTTATATCGAAATTGGTGGAATAGTTTACTCTGGAGCTTTCCCAAGTGAAGATAACACAAATGGTGACTCAACAAGTGCACTAGATGTTCATGCAACTGCTATTGCTGGACAGACTCTTTAAGAGTTACAATATTGTAAAACTTCCATAAATATTTGGAAGTTTTACACCTTCTTTAAAGGCTTCATTATGAAAAAATACTTTTTATTTTTACTTATTAGTATCTCTACTGTTTTTGGCTCTTCTTTGAGTTATACTTTAGGAGCTAGTAATAATAAAAAAGAAACAAGTATAGTTATCTCTTATTCAGAGGGTTTTGTCTCTTTAGTAAATGATGGTTTAGCTGATTATTCTGCACCGATATATGAGGGTTCATCGTATAAAATTACAGAAGGTTGGAACACTCTTTTTGCTCCAAAAGATGGTGTTGATGTTGTTGAAACATTTAAAAATAGAGAGAATATAGAGCTTCTGTTTGTTTATGATAAACTTACTAATGTGTGGGCTGGGTACTCAAATGATAAAAGTATAAAAAAAGAGTTAAGCTCTAAGAGAATACTCTCTCTTAAGTATATAGAATCGGGTGTAAAGTTTTTTACATTTTCTAGAAAAAATGTCGATGTAGAGATAAAGAGTCTTAATGTGAATAAAACTTGCTTAAAGCTAATGAAAACTCCCTCAAACAGCTCACTACTAGATAGTGGATTATCAAAAGAGGAGAAGTTTTCTAAAGAAGATGCTATAAGTATAAACTCAAAATACCTTGCTCACTATAAAAGAGGTATCTACAACGACACAAGAGTAATACTTATTTATCCAAAAATAGAGAAATTCTCTCAAAAAGAGGAACTCTTGACCTATGGACCAGCTTCACCAAGAGTAACTTTAAAGTATGCAAAAGAGTATGAAGATAAAGTTTTTTATATTTATGATTATTTGAACCACTCTTGTTACAAGGGTCTTTTTCCTTCAAGAAAGACACCACCTTTTAGTTCACTCGTGAAGCTTTATTAATTTATATAAAGGAAAAATTATGAAAACTTTTATTTTATTTTTTATTTTTCTCTCATTTAGCCTCTATGCAAATGGAGTTGAAAATAGCTGTAAAACAGACTTAAACAATATGACAAAATTTTATACACAAGGAAAAAACTTAAGCTATAAAAAAGAGGACTCTTTAGCAAAAGAGAACTTTTTTAAAAGTGTAGAGAGTGCAAACTCTGCTCTAATCTCTTGTCAAGATAGTTTAAATTTTGATTTTAATCCACTCTATGATTATATAGTGAGTGGAGAAGAGAATATAAATAGACTTGAAAATGGTAGTGAGTAAGTAATGTTTGCCTTAATTAAAAGTCACTTTGTCTCCTCTTTTCTCTCTGTTTTAGTTGTTTTAACATTTACTTCATGTGGTGGAATTGATAATGAGTCACAGAGTGTAAGTGCAAAATTTGTAGATGCAACTGTTGTAGGACTCTCTTATAGATGCTCCTCAGGTAGCTCTTTAGTTACAGACTCTAGTGGTACTTTTAGTTGTAATCTTGGAGATAGTGTCACTTTTAGTTTAGGTGAGAAAATTTTTAAAACTTTACCAATAGAGCAAAATATATATACCCCTTACGATATTTTTCCAAATGAGATAAATTCGGCACTCAACTTAGCACGACTTTTACAGTCTATAGACAAAGATGGTAATCCAAATAATTCAAGTATAGATATAAATAAAACTTTAGAAGCCACTCTTCCTTCTAATTTAAACTATAGTGCTTCAAGTTTTGAGAGTGATGTTGAGAGTGCATTGTCCATTCAACTTGTTGATGCTAAGCTTGCACAGGAGAGAATGAACAGAGCTATTTTGTCTGCTTCTCCCTCATATAAAGTTCCTTTACTCCCAACTGCTGATGCTGGTTTAGATATAAACAGCACAGTAAATACTACACTAACCCTTAATGGAAGTTCCTCTTCTGCTAAAAATTATACATGGGTTGTTCTCTCAAAACCAAACTCTAGTAATGTCGTTTTTTCTAGTAACTATGTAGAAAAACCAACATTTAGAGCAGATGTTAAAGGGCGCTATGAGTTAGAGTTTATAGTTAATAAAAATGATGTAAACCGAGTGAGTGATAGAGTTGTAATTAATTTAAAAAATATTACTCTTGCAAACGCCGGAAGTGACCAAAATGTTAGTGTAAACAGTGAAGTGCATTTAGATGCAAATGCTTCTGTTGGGACTTCATATAGATGGGAGTTTTTAGTAAAACCGACAAACAGTAGAGCGGTTCTATCTGATACAACTATAAGTAATCCAACTTTTTTAGCTGACATAAATGGTACCTATAAACTGGAACTAAGTGTAAACAGTACAGACGCACAGGAAACAAAAGATAGCGTCACCATAACTGCCTATAGTTCAAATGTTGATAATACTATACCAAATACAGCACCAGTGTTAGAGATAAACTCTTCACTCTCAATACATGAAAATCAGACAAATGTATTTACTATACAAGCGACAGACAAAGAAAATAATACTTTAAGTTACTCTCTTGCAGGTAGTGATGCTGCGAGTTTTAAAATAGACTCACAGAGTGGAGTGGTTACTCTCTTTTCTCCTGCTGATTTTGAAAGCAAAAAACTTTATGAATTTACAGCAATAGTGAATGATGGAAACTTAACAGATTCACAAAATATAGCACTTCATATTTTAAATGTGCAAGAGGTTCCACTTCTTGCAAACAGTGTGTTAAATATAGATGAAAACAGAGCTGTTAGTACAGTTGTTGGAAGTTTACGAATTATACAAAAGGGTGACTCTAACATTAGTAGTATTAGACTAAGTGGTGTTAATTCACAATACTTTTCTGTCGATTCAAATGGAGTTGTTACTCAAAATATATCTCTTGATTATGAGCTAAGTAAAATATATACTTTTCAGGCTGTAGCTACAAGTAATATAGGCGATAGCTTAAGTGTTTCTCTAATTATAAATGTAAATAACCTTTCAGATACTCCTCCAGCTCTTGTCGACACAAGTTTATCTGTTTTAGAAAATGTTAGTTCAGGTACAGAGATAGGGCAAATTACTATAGCAACTGCTGGAGATACAAATATAACAGATATTACTCTTGTTGGTAGTGAGTCTTTAGGGTTTGTTGTTGAGAATAACGGTACTTTAAGTGTTGATTCTAACTTAACATTAGATTATGAGAGAAAAAAAGAGTATGCCTTTAGTGCGGTAGCTAGAAATGGAGCAGGGAGTAGCGATGTTGTTAACATAGTAGTTTATGTCAACAATGTTATAGATGAAGTTGCCGTACTCTCAAACTTTTCGACTTATATAGATGAAAATTTAACACAAGGCTCACCTATTGGGGATATAAACATATCTTATGGTGGTGATAGTAATATAAGTACAATAGAACTTAGTGGTGCAGGGTATGAAAACTTTACCCTCTCTCGTGATGGAAATATTACCCTCTCTAGTAGTGCTACACTAGATTATGAAACAAAAAATTCTTATAGCTTGTTGGCAGTAGCTACAAATGACATGGGAAAAAGTGTAGCTAGTGTTGTTTATATTGGCTTAAATAACATAGCAGAAGTAGCAGTTCTTCAAGAGACTTTTCTCTCTGTAAAAGAGAACCGTATAAGTGGCGATAGTGTAGGAGTGTTAAA
>Ga0256826_1002122_pt1 | contig 12214 bp, 18 predicted proteins | sample CV79metaG_FD_185975 | JGI IMG/M metagenome (GOLD analysis project Ga0256826, IMG submission 185975) | Hydrothermal vent microbial communities from East Pacific Rise, Pacific Ocean - CV79 | ecosystem: Environmental > Aquatic > Marine > Hydrothermal vents | place: Pacific Ocean: East Pacific Rise... | reverse complement strand
AAGTCCGGCTCCGGGTACCACCATAATTTATTTATGGATTGTGGCGTAATTGGCGACATCGCCAAGTGGTAAGGCCGCAGCCTGCAAAGCTGCTATCCCCAGTTCGAATCTGGGTGTCGCCTCCAAAACATAAAATTTTTTAAAATTTATTTTATTTTAAGCTTTTTAAGATAAAATTCTATTCCAACTTAAACACTTGTTTAAGCTAAGTGTCGGGAGATGTCAGAGTGGTCGAATGTGCCGGTCTTGAAAACCGGTGAGGGTAATACCTCCGGGAGTTCGAATCTCCCTCTCCCGGCCATATTAAAAAATCTTTTTTATTTAAAATCAAGAAATCATTTAAAAATTGTTAATTTTTCATTTACTTTTCAAAAAACTACAGATTTTTCTCTTATTTCTTATTAAACCCCCAAATATAGGCTTTTTCTTAATTTAAACTTTAATAAAAATAAATAATTTATACTATAAATATTGAATAAAAGATTAAAAAGTTAATGAAAAGAACTAAAATACGATTAATATCAAGAAATAATAAGGTTTCTACTGTTATGATGATGATGTACATTTATTATATTGATGAGTTTTGCTTCTTAAAATAAGCTCAAAAATTTGATAAATATAACACAAAAGGAGAAAATGTGAAAATTACAAAATTAAGTTTGGTGGCAATTGCTGCAATGACTCTTACAACAGGTGCTATGGCTGAAGTTACAACAGAATTAAGCGGTAGTGCAAAGTTATATTATGAAACAATTGATGCAGATGGTGCAGATAAAGGACTATTTGAGCAATATGCTCATAGTGTACCAGATGCAGATGGAAAGACTGCAGCAATGACAACAGGTCAAGCATTAGTATCTGTTGAAGCCAAAGGTAAAGCAGGGGTACTTGGTTATGGTTTAAAGTATACTGCTATTGATACTCTTGGTTTAGAGAATAACTTGGTTTCTGGTGTTAGAGTAAAAAATAGTGGTCCAGATGCACTATCAACAGTAAACTGGGCAGAGAAAGCATTTATTACTTATAAAATGGGTAATACATTGGCAAAAATTGGACGACAACACCTTGATACTCCATTGGCATTTACAGAAAAATGGAACATTGCACAAAACTCATTTGATGCAGCTGTTTTAATTAACTCTGATATTGAAAATGTAACACTTATTGGTGCTTATGTAGGTAGAGGAAATGGTCAATTTGGTTCTGTTGTCGCAGATGGTGGTAATTTTGATACTTATGTAGCTGATGGTGCATATGCAGCAGGAGTACTTGCTAAACCAATGAAAGATTTAGGAGTTAATGCTTGGTACTATGATGTACAAGATGTTGCAGATGCTCTTTGGTTAGATGCTAATTATGCTGTAAATGGTGTTAAACTTGGAGCAATTTATGCTCAAATGATGCCAAAAGCATCAGGTGCTGCAGATACTAAAGGTTTTGCATTAAAAGCTGGTTCAAAAGTAGGTCCAGTAAGTCTATTTGCTGCATATTCAAGCATTGATGATGACAAAAAAGCAACTTTACCAATTGCCAATACAGCTACAGGATTTAAGAAAACTAAACTACCAACAGCAGGTATTTATAATGATGGTGTTATTGTTGCTCATCCTGGTTCAAATGCCTTTAAAGTTAAAGCAGGAATGCCAGTTGGTTCAGTTAAGTTGACAGCTCAATATATCTCTTGTTCAAATGATATAAATGAAGCGAAAGATGCTGATGAGTTTGACTTTATTGTTGGAACAAAAATTGCAGATATTAATCTCAAAGCAATTTACATGAATAGAACATTTAAAAATAGTGCTAAATCAGGACATTTCAAAAACTCTGATCACCAAAATGTACGTGTTATTGCTGGAATTAACTTCTAAGAAATATTCACATTCTTTAAGAGTCTTATTCTCTTAAATCCACCTTTAAAAAGGTGGATTCTTTAACCACATCTTCCACTACTACAACTACCACCATTAACATGAAATGAGTTAATATATTTACACGCTTCACACTCAAATGTTAATAGTTTTGGACCTCCACAACCTGTACTTCTTTGGTCTGTAAGTACCATTGTTGGTTGATGGCATTTGGGACAAATACCTTGTTCTATGGCTCTTAAGTTTTCTTTTTTTTCTCTCATAAAATAGATATAGCTTACTACTGAACCTATTATGATAATAAGTAGAAAAAAAAGTAGATAGAAATTCATCTTATATATTCCTTTGAATTGATTTTTACTATTGTAACAGATATAAGTAAATTAAGGAGTATTTTGAGCTTAAATAGAAAATTAAAAAAAGTTAATGTGGCTGAGAGGAAGGGATTATAAAAGATTCTTTTCCTCATGTTTCTTAAAGTTCTTCTAAATTGCATCAAGTTACCTTAAAATAGTTAGTGATAGAATCTATCCATATTAGTAAGTTAACGCATGTTATGTTAAGTTTTATATTTTATATGTGCCTAATGTGTGCCTAGCTATCAAAACAAGAGGATAAACAGATGACCACCACAACCAAAAATATTACCACCACTTTTAAAACACTTCCTAAGAGGAATAAGACAAAGAGAACGGGTGTCTATTATAAAGAGATTCAAAAAACTGTTATAGATAATAGAGGAGGGTTGAAGAGTTCTATTATTGATAAACTTTATATTATTAAATTTAAAGATATAGATAATAAATGGAAAACCAAGACCATAGGCAAGTATTCGGAGGGTATTAGAGAGAACTATTGTAATAATAAACGGATTGAGATAATTAATCATGTTAAATTGGGGGAACAGCCTGATATTATTAAAAAGAAGATGAAAAAAAAGATTACTACTCTTCATGATATTTTTAAACTATATAAAGAGCATAAATCTACAGAGAGCAAAGATATTGTTAAGACCGAGCAGAAATATAAATCAAATATTTATAAAGTCTTTGGCTCAATGGATATTAACGAAATTACAACAGATAAAATAATATCATTTAGAAAAATATTAATAGAAAAGGGTAGGGCGAACAGTACCATTAATAGTAATATAAGCTTTATTGGTACGCTCTTTAACTTTGCCATAGAGGATGAGCTTTACACAAAAGTAAACCCTATAAAATCTAAGAGGTTAAAAGCTTTGAAGCTTGATAATAAAAGAGAGAAATATTTAACCTTGGAAGAGATTGAACAATTATATAAAGCCATTGCAGACGATAAGGTCTTAACTCTTTTTGTAAAGTTATCTCTTAATATGGGTGGTAGGCTTGAAACTATTTATAATATTAGAAAAAAAGATATAAATCTGCAAGATGGCACGGTAACGCTATATGATTTTAAGCGTAAAATGACCTATACTAGCTTTGTACCCAATTGGTTAAGAGATGAGTTAAAAGAGGTTATCAAGGATTTAACGGCTAATGATAGGGTTATAAACACCTCATCATCAAGAATACTACAACGAAGATTAAAAAAACCTCTTGACACTCTTTTTAATGAGGGGTTGGCAGTCAATGACCGAAAAAACAGAGCAGTACCACACACTTTAAGACATACCTTTGCTTCACATCTTGCCATTAATAGTGTTCCTATTTTTACTATTAAAGAGTTAATGAATCATGCAGATATTGAAATGACTATGCGTTATGCTAAGTTGAGTCCTAATAATGGAAAGATGGCTATACAGGGGCTTTATAGATGAGGTTAAGCGTAAATGAAAGGGTAAAGATATGGAATAACTTTAAAAAATTATATGCCAATGATGAACTATTTGAAGAAAAAACAATTGAAATATTTAAATATACAAAATATACAAAAGATAGAGAAGAGGGGCTTCAAAATACAGATATTTTTTTTACAAAAATAAATGATATTATTTTCTTAGTTGATACTCACGAAATAAATAATAATGATACTTCCAAAATATTACAAATTTGTTTTGATACGTTAATTGAGTATCAATATTTTAAGTATCATTTAGAGTTAAAGAATATTAAAGATGAAGCACACTACAAATACAAACAACTTAAACAAAAACTGATAGAACTAAAACCTTTTATTTTAAATAGCAATGATTTAAAAATTAAATTTCCAAAACTTCCAAATATTGTTTATAGTGATGCGTACTATCTCATTCATAAAAAATTAGGCATAGAAAAAGGTTTAACACTTGAAGTACTAAATATTCTATTTGACAAAGAAAAAAAAGCTAAAGTTCCAAAGGAATATAAAAGAGAAAGAAATAAAATAATTGATACACTACAGCGTATATTAGATAGTGTAAAATCTGAAAATAAACATGATTCTGAAACAATTAACTATCATCAAAATAAGATAGATGAACAAAAAAAAGCATTCGATTAACTTCCCTCTTTCTTAATCTCCCCTTAATCAAAAAACACCATATAGATTTAAATTCTAAAATTTTATATAACTACAACATGACTTAAGGTAATACGCGTTAACCAAAATTAAAATAAGTCATAAGGTAGCTACCTAACAACAGTTAGGAAAACGAATGTTAGAACGAACACAATTAATCTATGATGATTTAAGAACGAGATATAAAGCTTCATTGTCTAAAAAGAATCTTGCTGATGAACTAGATGTAAGTATCTCAACTATTGATAAATACATGGCTCATGGCTTAGGAGTACCACCATATAAAAAATTGGGAAAATCAAAAAATGCAAAAGTAATATTTAATATTATTGATGTTGCTGAATTTTTGGCTGATACAATTAAGGTGGTGGCATGAGTTCAACACCTAAAGTATATAAAACCTCAAAAATGATAGAAGCGTTACAAGCTTTATACATGGGTAAAGCTCTTGTTTCAAGAGATAAAAAAGGTTCAAACTATAATCAATACTTTTCTAAGATGAGAAACAAGTATAATATAAAGCTTGATGAGGTATCAGAGCCAAATTATGATAATCCACAATCTCATTTAAAGAGACGGCTCGTTATGACAAAAGAGAATTTAGAGATAGTTGAAAGTATTTTAATGAAACTTGGGGGGAGAATCCCAAGTCAAAGAAATGAAAGTCAAAAAGGCTAATATTGATTCTATAAATCTTTCTGATATGAACCTAGAGGGCTTATTCATTAAGCATGAAGATTATACCGTAGAAGTAGTTAAAAGCCCAAGTGTATTTGAACCCAAAATATGGAAAGATACATTTAATAAATCCCTCACTAGAAATATTGTGAGGGCTTGTATCATTCATACTTATTTGGGCTTGACTCTACCACTCAAAACACAATCACGCAGTCAAAAAATGCAGGTGTTAGAGTTTGCAGGACTACACGGATATAATGAACGCTCAAAGCTACTCAATGTTCATCTAAAAGAGTTATGGAGTCAATTACAACATACAAAGCTTATGCGTATTGATATTGCCATAGATTGGGAAAAGATACCCCATAAAGTGTTGAAAGCATTAAAAGCTAATAGAGAGCCGTTTAAGTGGTTTAATTCGACCTACTTTAAAACAGCCAAAGAGGGTAAGAAGAATTATTATACAAATATTATTGCGTATGATAAGGCGAAGAAAGAAAATTTGTCTGAATCTATGAAGCGTTTAGAGTTCTCTTTTGGCAGTGCATTTTTTAAAGATATGTATCTCAAAGATTTACCAAAAGCCATTGAGAAGATGGAAAAGGCTATCAAAAAAAAGATAGGTATTACAGTTAAAATTATGCCTATTTCTCACACGCGTAAGTTATATAGTAAAAAGTAGCAGTCTAAAACCTTTCTAAAGCCCACAAGATAGGTAAATAGAGAGGTTTTCCAATAATCCACTTTTTTAACCCAATAAACAGGAATAAAAGGAGCAACGAAACCATGACCAAAGAACATAAAGAGTTCATAACTCTAAGAGCCAACGGCGAAACATTCGACAGCATAGCCCAAAAGCTAAACAAAGCTAAGTCAACACTAATTGCATGGAGTAAATTATATGAGACAGATATTAATGATATGGTGTTTCTATCTATGCAACAACTCAAAGAGGAGTACAAGCACACCCAGCGTCAGAAATATAAACAACTCTTGGAACATTTGGCAAAAGTAGACAAAGCAATATCAAGCATAGATTTATCAAAAGCAACTATCAAAGATTTGATATTAGTTAGAAATGATATTCAAAATAGCTTGGATAACTTGGAGAAGAACACACGCTTTAAAAAAACTAATCTGCTAGAATCTGATTACTTAGGAGGAGAGACAGAAGCACAGGTAAGACTTAATGAAACTTGATAGACTCCATAAACTAAAATCAATTCATAACGCTACCAATATAAGCAAATTAAGCCCATTAACCCCAATACATAACCCAAAGGATAAGAACCCCTCAACTCCTTTTATTCTTCTCTTATCCACCAACTTATTGGCTAAGGGTATGGAGATAGTAAGAGGAGAGAGAACGAGCAGGATTAAACATATAAATCCTAAAAGTTGTTTGAGTCAAGCACAGGAGATAATGGTAAACTTAGAAAAGTATGAAGATACTAGATATTTTACAGCTGATGAGTTTCGAGAAGTGAAGAGAGAATTTAGAATTAAATAAGGGTTAGGAAAGGGCGAGGTTTACAAATCCATTCTAAGCACAAAACAGCCCTAAATTAAGCCTAAACCCCTTTTAACCTCATCATACATCAAGTAAAGAGAGAAAAGGGCTTAAAATCAAAATATCAAACTTTATCACATTTTAATGCAACTGATTGTATTATATCTCATCCAAACAAATCACAAAGGAGTTAATCATGATAGCACTTAATCAAAACTACTTTAACTTAAATCTTGATTACTCTCTACCAAGTTTAAAGAGTGGAATCTTAACAGCTACAAAAGCCTATATCTCAACACTTAAAGAGCTTTATAATCTTAATAAGTTTCTACAAATATCAATCTATAATATAGAGAATTTTTTACTTTTAAATGGTGCTGATACAGTAGAGAAGATAGATGATATTTTAATTAAATTAGAGGATATTTCAGAGGTTAGCAGTGAACTACTAGAAGAGAATAAGACTCTTAAGAAGTGGTATAACTACCCTTTACGCTATATGATAGACAGAGTAGAAACCTCTAACATGTCTCTTCAAGCTATGTTAGGCTCACAACAAGCCCAAATTATGCACAAAAATAGAACTAATGACCATTGATAAGACTCCAAGATATAACCGAACTGTAAAGAAAATTATCAAGAGTCATAAACTCACTAAAGAGGTTATTGAAGATACTGAAAATCTTTTTATAGAAAATCCTCATAATCCCTCTCTTCACTTTAAACCAATTACATGTAAAAAAGATAAAAATAGACACTCAATAAGAGTATCAAATACACAATATAGAATACTTATCACTCTACTTGATGAGGTTGCTTATTTAGTGGCTCTACTCAATCATAAAGATTATGATAAAAATAATAAAGATTGTTAAATTTCTTTCTCTTTTAATTGTGCCAAATCGACAAAGTAAAATAATTGTATCTCACAGTTACTATCTAAACTCTTAAGAGGTTTAACCTTTTCTCTCTTACTCTTCTCTGTGTCCTAAGTAGTGAACTTAATCTTTACTTCATCTTCTTTTTAATTTAACTCTTCTTTCTCTTTTAGACCTCATCAAGATAATATTTATATGCCAATATCTTTAAGAGTAATACACCTTTAAAAAGGGACACTTAGGAACAGTAGAGAAAGTGTGTAGAGTAACTATTATATTTTAGATAGAGCAAATCCCCACCCCACAGCAGTTAGGAAACTCTTTTATCTTTTCAACAGCTCCATAAAATCAATAAATATTATCCCTTAAAAGTATCGCATAAGCTACCCATTAAATCAATCGGAACTTTTTGAACTCCTATTTTATGGGATTTAGTGGCTAAAAATGGAAAGTTTGGAGAGTATAGAGAGAGAGGTTAAGAGGCTTTAATATTCTTTTGTGCAATGCTTGTAATTAATTCTTTTAGTTGCAATAACTCTTGGTACTCTTCATCTTTTAACCCTAAACTTTTTTCATATAATTTAAACCATGAATTAACCCAACTTGGAACGGCTCTATTATCTTTACCCCATTTAGTACAAGTTTGATAAGGTACTTCTGCTAATTCTGAAAATTTCTTTAGGGTAAAATTGTATTCTTTCAATATTTTTTTAAATTTTTCATATTCCATTTAAACACCTTTATACTTTCTTAGATTATAGCCAAAAGGCTATTTAAAAGCCATAATATAATCCTTTTCGGACACTTTCATATTAAATTAAAATACTTCTTTTTCGCATACAGATATTTAAAATAATTTCCTTTTCGGAAATAATAAAGTTTCTTTTTAGGATAATTAGGGTTATAATTACAAAACCAAAACAAATGAAAAGAGAACAAATGAGCAGTAACACGACAAAACAAGCACCGAAAAGATGGTTAACAATAGATGAGGTAGCAGAGGAGTATGGATTTAGTAGTACCAAACAGAAGAGAATGAGATATTTAAAACTTATTCCATTTTCAAGAGTGGGAAATAATGTGAGATATGACCGTTTACTATTAGATAAGTGGTTAGAAGAGAATAGAAAAGCGTAAATATTAACCCATAAATAAGCAGAAAGGAGGATAGAAAATGACCAAATCATTAATAGATAGTTACCCATACAATGTTATTAACTATCCCTCTAATGCTTATAGTATGGAGCTTTTAGAGGATTCTATCTCTTTTAATCAAATGGGTATAGATACCATTGTGCAAGTGGCTAACTATCAGACAGTTGTTAAGTTAGTGGAGCGTATGGGCTTGGAGCTTGAATCTATTAATCAGAGTCATAAACTCTATAAGAAGTTATTAGAGGAGAGAGCAAAAGACAGTAAAAAGAGGCTACTAGATGAAGATTACCCACTTATGGTAGAGGTTATTAGATTACCAAAGGTAGACCCTAATGATAAATCTTTGTATATAAGCATTGTTAGAAATATTCCCTCACTCTTTGATGTAGCAACCCACCATAAAAAGGCAAAAGATAGCTTTTGTATGGTCACTTTTGCAGGACTGCACCAACCTACTAAAAAGATAGATAGTGAAGCGATGAAGATAATAAGCAGATTTCTAAAAAGAAAGACATTTAAACTACAACGTGTTGATATTGCCATTGATACCAAAGATAGCAAACCCATTAATTATGGGCGTAGAGCAGAGTTTAAGAGCGATTTGTCTCCATTCTCTAAACATGGGGTTAAGCTAGATAGAAATAGCTTTTATATCAATAAAATAGACCATAAAACCATTAGTAGATTGAACTACTATGATAAGTTTCAAAAACAACAATACTACCAAGGAAAGGAGAAGATAGGCAGAGAGCTAAAAGATTGGAAACGGCTTGAATTTACATTAACTTTTGATGTAACAAAGAGCCACAACAAGGGCTTTATAGAGTATGTAGAGAGTCTTAACCTCATCAACCATTTAGAGACTATTGATGAGGTTGCAGGGTTGGCAGAGGTAAAAAATTATGATAATAATTATCTTATCTATCAACTAAATAGCATTAAAGATAATAGATTTATGAATAATGGCAAAAGCCAAGAGCAGTTTAATAGTTTAGAGTCACTAAATAGGTTTAAAAATAGTGATTGTAGAGGGTTTAGAGTTGATTTATTAGAAAATAAGAGACTATCAGAGCAGTATTCTAACAAATATGGTTTTGAAATAGTTTTTGAATAGATGAAATAGGAGAGAGAAAACAATGAATGATGAAGAGTTTTATAGTGACCATGTAACTTATAGTAGTTATAACTATCCTAATGAAGATGAAGTTATAAAAAAAGGAATAGATTTTAATTTACTTTTAGAGTGGATTGATGATGAAAGAGAGGAGTTAGAAAAAGAGTTTGAGGAAGATAATCACTCTTTTAATGATTTTGGTTCTTTTTGTTTGAATAAATGGATTATTGAAGCTTAAAAAGAGATGCAGATAAAAAGAACAAAAAAGGGCTTTACCCTTAGAGATAGTGGGCTTATACTTCAATTTACAACTTATGAATATAGTTCCATTGATGATGTCTATTTATATAAAAATGGTGTTTTAGTAGCGATTTATAAGAATAGAGTGAAGTTTGAAGAGCAGATAATAGTAAGTGCTAAGGGAATGACCACCACGTCATAATCCCCTCAACTTATCCCAAATAGAAATAAAGGACAAAAGATGATAGCAAAAAAAAGTGAAATAATGGCTAAACAGTCATTAAATGCAATGTATAAAGATAGTGTTGGAGCAAGTAAACAAGAGGAGATTATAAGGGTTTTTGGCTCTTTATGGTTACCATTAGCTATTATTAGTGTGGCAATAAGTACATTTTCGATTTATATGGATTTATCTATACCTTTAGGTTTTGGACTCTCTTTAATTATTGGTCTTTTTTTTGCTTTTGTGTTGGTGGTATTTACTCATTATGCTTTAGATTCTCTATTTACAACATTTACGGGCTTATCTAAAGCTATGATGGCTGTTATTTTTGTGGGATTGGCTGTTATATCTATAATAGCCCATTTTAAGAGCTTAAATAACTTTGAAAAAATTATGGTTCAAGATAAAAGAGTTTCTATTTTAAAAATGAATATGGCTACAAGTGAGACAGCTAATGAGCAGATAAAAAAGGTTTTAGCCACTAATCAAGCGTTGACCAGAGTTTTTAATAATGGAACAATCCATGATGATAAAACAGCCATGAACTCCATGAGTAGCAATAATCAGTTAATCGCCCTACTTAAGACTACAAGCCAAAACCAAACACTACAAAAAGAGATTATTCACGAAGAGAAGAAATTAGCAAAAACTTTAAAAGATACTCTTTTTTTACTCTTCATTGTGCTTGAAGTTATGAGTTATTTTTCGTTAGTTTCTAAAATTTTATTAGCATTAAATACAAGTGAAGAGGTTAAAAATTTAACGACCCATTTAAGTAAATTAGAAGAGATAGAGGCAAATGTTTATGATGTTGTTGTTACCAAAAAAACAGAAGAGGTAACCAATAATGTAAACAGAGTATTAGAGAAAGTTTCTAACCACCCTACCCCTATCTATGCAACAGCACAAAACTATCAAAACAGCTCACAAAATCAACAAAATAAGGCTCAAATAGCTTTTAATACAAATAGCTCTTCAAACCTTTATAATTCGGTAGCTACAAGCGATTATAAGCCTTTTTTAGGATATAGCCAAAACTTAAGAGAGTCAAAGCCCAAGATTGATAATAACGCGTGTGTCCCGTGTAGTAAAGAAATAGAAGAAAACTTAAAAAATAAAACTAATAGTGAGAAGCCTAAAAATAAGATATTAGATTTAATGAAATACAACTATCAAGACAGCCAAATAATATTAGCATTATTTGATAATGGAGCGATTCAAAAGGGCGATAGATTGGTTAAAAAATCATTGGTTCTTGCAGAGTTAGAAGAACAGGGAGTAAAAGAAGATGATTATGTTACACTGCTTAGAAAGTTAAGAAAGCAAAAGTTAGTTAGGTTTGATGTAGGTTATTTTTCTGAATGTGATTTAGAAAATATTGTTAAGAATCATTAAGAGAGTAGGGGAGAGGTAAACAATTAAAAAATTAATAAAAGGATTTTAACACAATGGATTTACAAAAACAAATGATAAAAGCTATGAACGCTAAAGACTACTATCACTATAATACCTTTTGTAAAGATGTAGGTATCTGTAGATTTAACTTTAGTAAATGGATAAATAGAAAGCAGTCTCTTAGTGCTGATACACTTTTTAAGATGTTAAACCGACTCGAGATATTGTGTACTAAACACAACCCACCTCTAGGGAAAAATGTAAATGTTGAAGATATTATTTATCTATATGAGAACCAAGATAAGTTACAAGAGTTGTTCACTGCTTTAGATATTTTAAAAACTAAATAAAAAACACTTACATAATAATAAGCTCAAAGCCCTCTTTATCTCTTTGGGCTTTTCTTCTAAAAAACAAATCACACCTCTTTTATTTGAAATATGTATAGCTTAGAAACAGTATTGAAAATATGCAAAATTTGTAAAAAAAATAGCTGTTTGTGCCTATCGTGTGCCTAGAGAGGAAAAAAGAAAACTTAAAGTATTTGGGGAAGCCCATAAAATAGGTATTTAGAAAGGTTTTTTGTTTTGAAATGGCTGAGAGGAAGGGATTCGAACCCTCGGTAGAGTAAACTACACAGACGTTCCAGGTCTGCACCTTCGACCACTCGGA
>Ga0256826_1002121_pt1 | contig 12216 bp, 10 predicted proteins | sample CV79metaG_FD_185975 | JGI IMG/M metagenome (GOLD analysis project Ga0256826, IMG submission 185975) | Hydrothermal vent microbial communities from East Pacific Rise, Pacific Ocean - CV79 | ecosystem: Environmental > Aquatic > Marine > Hydrothermal vents | place: Pacific Ocean: East Pacific Rise... | reverse complement strand
TGTACGAGATATAACTACTCATTGTAGTGATATTGGTATAAAACATCTTACTCTTTATGCTTTTTCAACTGAAAACTGGAATAGATCAAAACTAGAAGTAGAATTTCTAATGAAACTTCTTGAAAGATATTTTAAATCGGAACTACCAATATATATTAAAAATAATGTTAAATTTAAGGCTATTGGTAATATTTCAAAATTTTCAAAAAAATTACAACAAGTTATAAAAGAAACTGAAGAAAAAACTAATCATTGTAATGGACTTACTCAAATATTAGCATTAAATTATGGAAGCAGGGATGAAATTGTAAGAGCTATAAATAAAGGTATTGAAAGTGGAGTTAAAGAATTTGATGAAAATACTTTAAATTCATATCTAGATACAGCAAGTATTCCTGATGTAGATATGCTTGTAAGAACTTCTGGAGAAATAAGACTTAGTAATTATTTACTTTGGCAATGTGCTTACAGTGAAATGTTTTTTACGCAAACTTATTGGCCTGAATTTACCCCTTATGAACTAGATGATTTAATAAGCGATTTTAATCAAAGAGAAAGAAGATTTGGTGGTATTTAGTGATTGATATATTTATTATATTATTTGCACTTATTATAGGTAGTTTTTTAAATGTACTTATATATAGATTACCTCTTGAAAAAAGTTTTTTTACACCTGTAAGATCTACATGTACTAATTGTAATCATACAATAAAGTATTATGAAAATATACCTATACTTTCATATATATTTCTAAAAGCAAAATGTTCATCATGTAAAACAACTATATCAGTCATTTATCCTATAGTTGAAATACTTAGTGTTATTATTGCTTATTTTTTATACATAAAACTTGGACTTAATACAAATTATTTTATAGTATTATTTTTATTTTACACTTTACTTATTTTATCTTTTATAGATTTTAAGTATAAAGCAGTTCCTGATTATTTATTACTTATAATATTATTTACAATATTATTTATTTCTAATATTGATTATTCTTCTTTACTTATGTTTACAGGAGGATTTGTATTACTTAATTTTATTCTTACTTTTTATATACAAAATATAAAGTCAAAAATAACTAAAAATAAAGACTTAGAAGATCAAACAGCATTAGGAGAAGGTGATATCCCAGTTATTTCTGTTATTGGTGGACTATTAGGTATTAAACTATCAATAGTAGCTGTATTTATTGCAGCTATTACTGCTATTATTCCAGCTATTTATAATATTGTTAAAAAATCAGATATTCAAACACCATTTATTCCATTTTTGGTTTTAGGATTATTTATTACTTATATTTTTGATAAACAATTTTTACATTATTTAGGATTTTAAATGAACCATTTACATAAATATTTACTAAACAACCTAAGCTCAACATTCTTTCCAATATTTTTAACATTATTTGCAGTTACCTCTATTATTTACTTAGTAAAGATTGCTTCATTAACTTCAATTATTACTATGAGTGGGTTTGAAATGATGTATTTATACCTTTTAGATACTCCAAGAATTTTATTTTACTCATTACCTGTATCTTTTTTTGTAGCATCCATTATAAATATATCAAAACTTTCTAGTGAATATGAACTTATAGTGATTAATAGTTTTGGACTTAGTCCACTTAAAGTTATGAAAAACTTCATACCAATATCATTGCTTATGAGTATTTTATTAATACTCATATCATTTATTCTTATGCCAAAAGCTGATTATTCAAAAGATATTTTTATAAATAAGAAAAAGCAAGAAGCAAGATTTAATATAAAACCAAGTGAATATGGGCAAAAATTTGGGCCATGGTATATATATGTAGCTGATAAAAAAAAGAATACTTATTTTAATATTATTTTATATCAAAATAAGAAAAATAAAAATACTTTTATAAGTGCAAATAAGGCTACTCTAACCAATAATGGTAATTCTCTTAGTTTAATCTTATTTGAAGGTACATCATCAATAATATCTAACGAATTAAAACTAGTGAAATTTAAAAAAATGATTATTAACAGTCATTTAAAACAACCAAAACAAATATCTAGTTTAAAAGATATTATAAATTATTGGATACATAATGCAAGAAAAGACAATTTACTATTTTATTATTTTATATCATTAATTCCAATTATTTCTATTTTATTATATATATCACTAGGATATTATAATCCAAGACACCAAAAAAATTATTCTACTTTATATTCTATGTTTTTTTTAGTATCTTATATTATTATTATGCAAAAATTAGCAAAAACTGAAGATTTATATACAATGATATACCTACCAATAATTTGGATTATATTATCTTTTATTATGTATTTTATAAGAGTAAAAAAATACTATTAATGATTGCTAAACTTACAATATCATATGATGGAAGTAAATATTATGGTTCACAAATACAACCATCTAAAGATACAGTTCATGGAAGATTACAACTAGCTTTAAAAACATTAGGTATTACTAGTATTTTAAACTTTTCTGGTCGTACAGACAAAGATGTTCATGCTTCACAACAGGTTGTTTCATTTGAATTACCTACTTATTGGAGTAATGAAAAAAAACTGAAAGAAAAGTTAATATCATTTATGCCAATAAGTATAAAAATACATAAACTTGAAATTCTAGATTATAACTTCCATGCAAGGTTCTGCGCAAAAAAAAGATCATATAGATATATTATCTCAAAAAAAGAATTAAATGCCTTTAATAGCTCTTATATGGCTTATTATAATAATATTAATATAGATCTTATAAATAAGTCTTGTAAACTATTTATAGGTGTACATAATTTTGAATACTTTCATAAAATTGGAAGCGAACCAGCAACTACAAATAGAGAAATATATGATGCTAGATTTTATGAGTATAAAGATATGTATATATTCAAGTTTACCGCAAACTCCTATTTAAGATCTCAAATAAGAATGATGGTATATGCAATGATTGAAGTTTCAAAAAAGAATCTAAGTTTAGATGAATTAAAACAACAAATAGATAAAAAAGAGATTTTTATAAGAAGACTAGCAAGTCCATTTGGATTATATCTTTGTAAGATATATTATTAAAAGTTTATTCTTACTCTAATCACTAGAGTAAGAATATTTTATTTTAGTGGATTAAAATCCACTATTTGTAACTGCTGCGTTTATAATATTTAATAAAGGCTCAACACTAAAGATTGAAGTTGTTGTATATACAACAGCCATTGCAATAACAACTGTAATAACTGTATTTGACATCTCTTGATATTCTATTATTTTTCCATCTTCTCTTTTAAGTAAGAAAATATGAACAATAACTTTTAAGTAATAAAATGCTGCAATTGCAGAGTTAAGTACCATAATAATAGCAAGTAATAATTCACCTGAATTAATTGTAGCTGATACTAAATACATTTTACCCCAGAATACTGAAAATGGAGGAACTCCAGCTAATGCAATCATAAGAATACCAAACATAAAAGCACTTAGTGGTGCACTATGAACAAGACCAGTAAATTTACCTAAATCATAATCACTTTTAAGTCCATAATAAGATGGTTTTTCTTTTGTTTTATAAATCCATAACATAGCAAATGCTCCAAGAATTACTCCTAAAAATAATATCCAGTATAAAAATAATGCTTCAATAGCTTGAGTAGTTCCAAGCATAATTGCAACAAGTACAAATCCTGCATGAGAAATAGATGAGAATGCTAACATTCTTTTAATATCTGTTTGAACTAATGCAATAAGATTTGGTAATGTCATAGTTACAACTGCTAGTGCATATAAAATACCATGAACCCAAACATCATTTGCACTAATAAATACTTCAAAGAATCTAATAGCAACAACAAGTATTGCCATTTTTGGAACAACTGCTATATAACCTGCAAGTGTTGCACTTGACCCTTCATATACATCTGGTGCCCATAAGTGAAATGGTACTAATGAAAGTTTAAATCCAATAGCTGCGATCATAAATACAACACCAACTAAAATAACTGTATAGTTATCAAAATTTGTTTTTGCAAAATGTTCACTCATAACACTAAGTTCAACACTTCCTGTTACATAATAAAATACCATAGAACCAAATGCAAAGAATGCAGCACCTAAAGCACCCATTGTAAAGTATTTAATTGCAGCTTCTGTTGATTTGTCTCTATTATGCATAGCAATCATAGTATACAATGCCATAGATGCAGTTTCAAGTCCTACAAAAATAAGAATTAAACTATCACTTGCAACCATAAACTGGAATCCTGCCGTCATAAATAAGAATAATGCAAAGTATTCAGGATATGAAAACTCATGGAATTCTTCTTTTGATAATGAAAGAAAAATAAATAATGCAGATGTAATAACAATAACTGATTGAGCTAATAAAGATATACCATCAACAAGCATAATATCAAAGAAACCTCTAGTTGGTCCGCTATATCCAATAATAGCACCTAAATCAACTATTAAAAATATAACTGTAAGTGCTACATATAAAAACTTATCAGTTTTATTTGTAAGTAAATCTATACATAAAATTAACAATGCTCCAAATATTGCAATTAGCATTGGTGCTAATGATGCAATATTTAAACTTGCCATATCTACTGAAATTGGAGTAATCATTATTTTTTCTCCCCTATTGTATTTACAGACTCTATAAATTCTTTTGTCTGAGGTTTAATTGCTTTTGCATGCATAACTTGTACTATTTTCTTAACACTAGCATCTGCTGGTTCTAAGATTGGTTTAGGATGAATTCCTAAGTATATTACTAACATAACAAGCGGAATAAGTGCAGAATATTCTTTACCATTTAAATCTTTTAATGATAAATTAGATTCATGTACTATTGGACCAAAGAATGTTCTTTTGTATAATACAAGCATATAAACAGCACCTAAAATAATTGTAAGTCCAGCAACTGCTGTAAGTATTGGAGAAACAGCAAAGAATCCAAGAAGTGCTAAGAACTCACCAACAAATCCAATTGTAAGTGGTAATCCAACTGATGCCATAAGCATAATACCAAATATAGTTGCATACATAGGCATAACTTTTGCTAATCCACCAAATTCACTCATCATTTTTGTATGTTTTCTATCATATATAACTCCAACAAGCATAAATAATGCTCCTGAAACAATACCATGAGAAATCATTAAGAAAATCGATCCACCAATACCTTCAACATTTAGTGCAAATATTCCAAGAATAATAACACCCATATGAGATACTGAAGAATATGCAATTACTTGCTTGATATCTTCTTGTGCATAAGCAACCATTGCAGTATAAACAATTGCAATAAGTGCTAAAATAGCCATTGGAACAACTAATGCTACTGTTGCATCAGGAAATAATGGTAATGAAAATCTAATAAATCCATATGTACCCATTTTAAGTAAGATTGCAGCAAGTATAACAGAACCTATTGTAGGTGCTTGACCGTGAGCATAAGGTAACCATGTATGAAATGGAACCATTGGTACTTTAATAGCAAATCCCATAAAGAATGCTATAAATAACCACATTTGCATTTGGTATGGCATTTGTAACATATACCAATCCATTAAATTAAAGCTCCATGTTCCTGTTGTTTGGAAATACATATAACCTAAATAAAGCATACCAACAAGCATAATTAATGAACCCATAAATGTATATAAGAAAAATTTAACCGAAGCATAAACTCTTCTTGGTCCTCCCCATGCACCAACAATGTATAACATTGGTACAAGAGAGAATTCCCAGAAAACATAAAATAATATTACATCTAAAGATACAAATACACCTATCATCGCTACTTCTAGGAAAAGTACAGAGATAATTAAGTTTTTAATATCTTTAGTAATTGTAAGACCAACCAATGATAGCATAGTAACAAAAGTAGTCATAATAACTAAGAACAATGATATACCATCTATTCCCAAATTATATGAAATACCATATTGTGCTATTAAAGGCACAAATTCTGTAAATTGCATAGCACCATTTGTACTATCAAAACCATACCACATGAAACATGATATAGTAAATTCTATTGCAGTAACTACAATACCATATACTCTTATTGATTCTTTATCTACAAGCAATCCAATGATTGCTGCAAATGCTGGAAAAAATATTAATACTGATAACATATATTCCATTCTTATCCCCTTACTTCACACCAAAAGCTATTACAACAATTAATAGGATTAATAATCCCAATGTCATAATTTTTAACGCTTTTGATAAATTTCCTGTTTGCACAACTCTTGCTTCACTACCACTTGTATAAATAAATTTAGCTATTCCATCAACAATAGTGTCAATTAATTTCATATCTATCTCTTTCCACTGGAATCTTGATAATGCTAAATATGGTTTTGTAATTATAGTATCAATCATATATGGCATATAATACTGATTTGCTAATAATTTATAAATAAATGTATTTTTCATACCCTTACTATAGTATGTACCATCTTTTCCATATTTATTATATGCAAAGAACATACCCGCTAAAGATAAACCAACTGTAATAATCATAAGAATAGTATTTGTACTACCTTCTAAATGAGGATGATACTCTGGTAAAGTATGAGTTATGAAATGTACAAATGAATGTTCTGCAAATCCAGCAACAACAGCTAAAATAGCTAAAGGTGCCATGGCTGCAATTACATATCCATATGTTTCATGTGGATGTACTTTATCATGGTCATAATTTTCTTCACCATGAAATACATAGTTTATTAATCTAAATGAATAAAATGCTGTTAAACCTGCAGTTACCCAAGTAGCTGCCCAAATTACATAATGATGTTCCGCAAATGCTGTTGCTAAAATAAGCTCTTTTGAGAAGAATCCAGCCATAAGTGGGAAACCTGCAAGTGCCATAGAAGCAACTGTCATAATAATCCAAGTTTTAGGCATATGCTTTTTAAGTCCACCCATTTTCTTGATATTTATTTCATCATTAGTAGCATGCATAACATTACCTGCACCTAAGAATAACACTGATTTAAAGAACGCATGAGTTGCAAGGTGGAATAATGCAATCCAATATGCACCAAGTCCAGCAGCAACAAACATATATCCTAATTGAGATAATGTTGAAAATGCAATGATCTTTTTCATATTTGTAGCAACTAATGCCATAGTAGCAGCACTAAATGCAACAAATGCACCAAGACCTGCTATAAACATACCAACTTCAGGAACAGTAGTAAATATTTCATTTGCTCTAATTACCAAATAAACTCCAGCTGTTACCATAGTAGCAGCATGAATAAGTGCAGAAACTGGAGTTGGACCTTCCATTGCATTTGCTAACCAAGTATTAAATGGGAACTGAGCTGATTTACCCATAGCTCCAATAAATAAGAATATAGCAATTGTTACAACTAACTCATGACTTAATGTACCAATTTGAGCAAAAACTGCATCATATTGTAATGTACCTAAGTTCCAAAATATTAAGAATATACCAATTAGCATAGCTAAATCGGCAACTCTATTCATAATAAATGCTTCATTTGCAGCATATGATGGTGAGATTGAAGAATATGGAGATAGTGTAGAAAATGGTGATTTTTCAATATCATCAGATTTTTCAACATCAGCTTTGTGATACCAGAATCCAATTAGTCCCCAAGAACATAATCCAACTCCTTCCCAACCAATAAATAATCCTGCGAAGTTATCACTCATAACAAGTATCATCATAGAAAAAACAAATGCACTTAACCAAGCAAAAAATCTATTAAATGATGGATCATGATCCATATATCCATTTGAATGAATATGTACCATTGTTGATACCATTGTAACAACAACCATCATAGTAACACTTACTTGATCTACTACTATACCAAATGGTATATTTACATTTCCAATTGCAATCCAATCTAAAAGATTAAAATGAATAATTTCTCCAGTTGTGAAGATATTATATGCAAGAGTAAGTGATGCAAATAAAGAAGTAGCAAGTAACAATGAAGTTACTATACCTGTTATTTGTAGTTTACTTGTATTACTAAATAGTGCAGCAAACATTGAACCAATAAATGGTGCAAACAGCGCTATATAAACATAATTTTCCATATTTATTAACCTTTCATCTTTTGTAAAGAATCTAAATCTAAAGTATTATGTCTTTTAAACCATAATATTAATAAACCTAATCCAACTGCAACTTCACTTGCTGCAATAGCAATAATAAAGAATGCAAACATTTGTCCTGTTAAATCTCCATGAAATTTAGATATTGCAGCCATTCCAATATTTACTGCATTTAACATAATCTCTGTAGCAAAAAATAACATTAATAAATTTTTTCTTCTTATTGCCCCTAATAATCCAATACTAAATAAAATAGTACTTAATATCATATATTCATTTAAGCCTATACTCATTTTTCATCCTTTTTAAGATTATGTGTATGATCTTGCTCAGTTGCAGGTCTATAATCCATTTTTTTACCAGCAAGAATAATACCACCTATCATTGCAACAAGTAACATAACTGCTGCAACTTCAAATGGTATTAGATATTTAGTAAATAATACTAATCCAACATCTTGTGCATTTCCGTATGCTTCATGTATAGGATAATAAGCATTAACTGTACCAATAACTGGTGCCATTGCCATAACTACAATAATAAGTGCTATTAATCCTGTTAAAAGGAAAGTTAGTCTTGGATTTGCAATATCTTCTTTAACATCAGAAATTGTATCAAAGAACATCATACCAAATGCATATAGAGCCATTACAGCACCTGTATACACAATAATTTGAACAACACCTAAAAAATCTGCATTCAATAAGAAAAAGAATGCTGATATAAATATCATCCCCGCAGCTAGTGAACTAAGAGCATATAAAGCATTCTTAGTCATAACTGTAATAATAAACATTGCTATAGTCAATATAGCAAATAAATAAAACGCAACTACTTCAAACATCATATCTCCTTAGTACGCTAACGGTGTTTTTTTAATTTTTTTATCTGCATCTGGGCTAATTGCACCAAATCCATCAAATTCAACTTGTTGTTTAATCTCATCAAATGGTGTAAGTAAATCTTCCACTATTGTAAAATGAGCTCTTTGTTCACTTGCATTTTCATATCTTCCACCATGCACAATAGCAAGTTCAGGACAAACTTCTGCACAATAACCACAGAAAATACATCTTCCAAGGTTAATAGAATATTCAACAACTTCTTTTCTAGAATCTTTATCTATTTTTGTATCCATTTTAATACAATTTGAAATACATATTTTTTCACATAAACCACAACCAATACATCTATTTGTACCTGATTCTAAAAGTCCAAGTAATTTATGAACTGCTCTATATCTAGGAGAAATAGGTAATTTTTCTAATGGATACTGAACTGTATGCATTTCATTTTTGAATAATGCTTTATTCATAATACCAAATACAATTCCAAGACCTTTAAATAATTCACCACTTAAAGTTCTTTTTGTAACTTGTTTGAATGCATCCCATCCAGTTTTTGGATATTCTTCAATTTCTACTTGTATATACTCTTGACTTCCAATATTTCTATCTTTTAAATTTTTAAAACTCATCATCTCTCCTTATATCATCATCACTAAACCAGTGATTACAATATTCACTAGTGCTAATGGCATTAATATTTTCCAACATAACCACATAAGTTGATCTGGTCTTACATGAGGCCATGCTGCTCTTGTCCATAAAAATAAGAATATTAAGAACATAACTTTAAGTATAATTGCTAATGCACCAGGAATGAATCCCCAATCATTAAATCCACCAAGAAATATTAAAGATACTAAAAAAGCAACTGTAAATAAGTTTGCATACTCACCAATAAAGAACATACCCCATCTCATACCAGAATATTCAGTTGCATAACCAGCAACAACTTCTGCTTCATTTTCAAGTAAATCAAATGGTGTTCTATTTGTTTCAGCAAAACCTGCAATTAAAAACAATACAAATGCAACTGGTTGAGACCATATCATCCAAGAAGTAAATCCACCAGCTTGGTAATTGTTAATATCAATTAAACTTAAACTTCCAACCATCATAATTGGAGAAAGAATTGAAAGTCCAGTTACAACTTCATAAGAAAGAAGTTGAATTGCTGTTCTTGCACCTCCAAGTAACCCCCATTTATTTGCTTGTGCCATACCAGCTAAAAGTGGACCATATAATCCAGTAGCCATAGCTCCAAGTACAAATAATACACCAACATTTACATCAGATATAATAACACCTGGTATAAATGGAACTGCACTCATTGCAATAAATGCAGTTGCCGCAGTAATAACTGGAGCAATCATAAAAATTGGTCTATTTGCATGTTGAGGAATAAAATCCTCTTTTGTAAATAATTTTGCACCATCTGCTAAAATTTGTAATAAACCAAATGGTCCAACATGCATAGGCCCAAGTCTTCTTTGCATAAATGCTAAAACTTTTCTTTCTATATATGTTGTAAATCCTGCAAGTGCTGAGAATACTGTAAGTACTACCACCACTTTTACTATCGTCATAACTATATCATTATCGAACATCTTTTACACCTTTTTAATATTTGCATTTGTAAATCTATAAGATTCAAATAATGCTTTTGTATCAATTGTTTTATCATAAGTTGGAACATATCCTATATTTCCACTTAGCTGATTATCAACTACTACTTCTAAATTCATAGTTCCACTTGAAGTTTCTATATTAACTTTATCATTTTCATTTAATTGTAATAATTCTAACATAGAATTACTTACATATAATGCTACTTTATCGTCTTTAAATTCTTGACTTAAAGCTGTAAATTCATTAAATTGATTAATTGGATTTGCATTATATATAATTGTACCTTCAATATTAGAAATACTTATTTTTTCTATATTTTCATTACAATTAATATCTTTTGTAGATATTGTATATCCTCTATGTTCAACTTGATCATTTGAGAAATAATTATCTAAATCATCAAATGCAATATTATTAAAAATTTCACTTGTGTAATCTATTGTATTATCTTTTTTATTATCTAAAATTTCATTTGCAATATCATTTAAAGTGTAACCATTATAAACTAACGCTGCATTTGTTGGAACTAATCTTTTATCGATATTTACAAAAGTACCTTCTTGTTGATTAAGTACTGGCATATCTAAGTCGGCATCACCTAAAGCAGAGATTTCATAATCAGCTTTTACATTGTAACCAAACGTATTACCTTTAATTTCATCATCAAGTGTACAAAGTTGTGAAACACCTAAAGTATTTGTAGAAGTTGGAATAATCACTACTTTAAATTGTGTGTATTTTTCTATCATTGCACAAAGTTTTGCTAAGTTTGCACTTTGAGGATGAGTATATAAGTCAGATCCAACCACTAATGAATATGTATCTTTCTTAGCTAACATTGCTTCAATAGTATCTAGTAAAGTTTCATCTGTACCTATGATATCAAGAAGTTTTGTATATTCAAACTCTACTTCTTTTTTAACTTTTTTAGGAACCATTTTTGAAACTTCTTTTTCTTCACCTGTTTCTTCATCTTTTACAATCTCTACTACTTTTTCTTTTATAGTTTCAGTTATAGTTTTTGTTCTCGTTTCTTTAAAGCTATTTAAATGTTCTTGAACATCTTTAGGTAAGTCTGTACCAAATTGATCAAGTATAAAGTATAAAATTGCTTCTTCACTTAAAGCATTTGAAACAATACTTTGTATAGTTTTTCCAGCTTTTCCAAATCCTTCAACACTAGTATCAAGCATAGGGTGGAAATATAATCCTGCACCTTTATTTAGTGTAATTGCATTATTAAATGCATATCTTACATTTGGAGCATCTGATTTAAAATATGTTCCAACAGATATTAAGAAATTTGAATTATGGATATCTTTTAAAGTTCCATTATATAAGCTTTTTCCACTTACACTTGCAAAATTATTTAAAAAGTTTTGGTATGCTTTTGCATCTTTATTTACTAAATTAAATCCAAGTTTATCTTTTAATCTTTGTAATATAGTTGCTTCTTCATTTGTGATAAATGAATTAAATAATACTGTATCAGTATTTTTAAGTGCATCTACTGCTTTTTTAAATTCAGCTTCATTTTTTGATTCAACTTGATTTGAATAATTAAATGCAAATCTAGCAGCTCCACTTAATGAAGTATAATGAGAATCATTTGTTACTCTATATATTTTTTGTTCAAATGGATT
>Ga0256826_1002120_pt1 | contig 12220 bp, 14 predicted proteins | sample CV79metaG_FD_185975 | JGI IMG/M metagenome (GOLD analysis project Ga0256826, IMG submission 185975) | Hydrothermal vent microbial communities from East Pacific Rise, Pacific Ocean - CV79 | ecosystem: Environmental > Aquatic > Marine > Hydrothermal vents | place: Pacific Ocean: East Pacific Rise... | reverse complement strand
CTCATCGCTGATAATACTTGTCCTTTCAGGATTGGAAATGTAGGTCGCTGCCTAGTTGTCATTTTTCTTCTAATTACAAATATTTACTTCTTCTTTATTTACTTTACTGTTATTTATTACAACTCTTCTTTACATTTTTAAGTTTTTTTTACTCTTTCTTCTTTAATTCGTTTATAATTTTAAACTTGAGTTATTATCCATGTTTTATCAATATAATCATACTTTACATTGTTAAGTCGTTCTAAAAAATACTCTCTTGTAACTTCTTTAGCCCCTAAACTTTTTAGATGTTCGGTTGGTACTTGACAGTCTATAAAATCATAGCCCCATACTTTTAAATGCTTTACGAGTAAAGCATATGCTGCTTTTGATGCATCACTTTTAAGGGAAAACATAGATTCCCCACAAAATACTTTTCCAATACTTAAACCATATAAACCACCAATTAATTCGTCATTGAAATATGTTTCAATAGAGTGTGCTATTCCCATTACATGGAGTACATTAAAGGCTTCAATAGTATCATTATTAATCCATGTACCCTCTTTTGAATTGATTCTTGATTCTGCACACATTTGTATTACTTTTGTAAAATTCGTATCAAATTTATATGTAAATTTTTTTATACTTTTGTTAAGAGAACGGCTTACTTTAAAATCATCAAGCTCCATGATAAGTCTAGGAGATGGTGACCACCAAAGGATAGGCTCATCTTTAGCATACCAAGGAAATATTCCAGATTGGTATGCCTTAAGTATTCTAGTTGGATTCATATCTCCTCCCCAAGCTACAATTCCATCTTCATTTGCAGTATTTGGATGAGGAAAATCAAAATTAAATTTATTAATTTGCGGTATATACACTATGCTTCTTTAAAATTTAAGATAAGTTCTTCTTTTAAAGTAACCGTAACTAAGCCACCATTTTTTAGTTTTCCAAAGAGAATCTCATCACTTAATTTATCTGTTATATTATTTTGTATATAGCGTTTAAGTGGTCTTGCTCCCATTTCTTGACTATAAGACTCATCTGCTATGAATTTTATAGCTTCTTTAGAGAGAGTGATAGTGATTTTCTTCTTTTTAAGTTCAGTATTTAATTCTTTAATAAATTTACTTACAATACTTTCAATAGTCTCTATAGATAACTTTTCAAACTCTACAATAGCATCTAATCTATTTCTAAATTCAGGTGTGAAAAAAGATTTTAGCTCTTCATTCTTCGATATAGAGTCATCTTTGTTAAAGCCCACAACACTTCTTGCTGTTGCACCAATGTTGGATGTCATAATAAGGATAATATTTTGAAAGTTAGCCTTATATCCATTGTTGTCAGTGAGTATAGCACTATCCATTATCTGAAGTAAAATATTTATTAAATCGGGATGTGCTTTTTCTATTTCATCTAAAAGTAAAACAGAATAGGGATGTTTTTTAACAGCTTCAGTCAGTAAACCACCTTGCTCATATCCAACATAACCAGGGGGTGCTCCAACTAAACGACTCAGTGTATGTTTTTCCATATATTCACTCATATCAAAACGCTCAAGATGTATACCTAATGTATCACTTAATTCGATTGTAAGTTCTGTTTTTCCTACACCAGTAGGACCTGAAAAGAGAAAAGATGCTATAGGTTTATTTACAGGTGTAAGTCCAGCTTTTGAAATTTTTATCGCTTTTGCTACATTCTCAACTGCTTTATTTTGTCCAATTATCTTATTTTTTAAATCTGTTTCAAGTGTAGCAAGAGTTTGAAACTCATTTTTGTTCATATTTGTATTAGAAATACCCACTATAGCTGAAATTGTATTTAAAATGTCATTAGATTTTACCTTATATTTTTTCTTTTTGCTGAGATGGAATGCTGCTGCAGTTTCATCTATTAAATCAATTGCTTTATCAGGAAGAAATCTATCAGTAATATATTTTGTAGATAAATCTATAGCTGATTTTAATGCTTTATTAGTATATTTGACTTTATGATAGTTTTCATATTTTTTTTGAAGGCCTTTAAGAATTAAGTAGCTTGTTTTTTTTGATGGTTCATTTATGTCAATTTTTGAAAATCTTCGACTTAGTGCTTTATCTTTTTCAAAACCATTTCTATACTCAGTAAAAGTAGTTGCTCCCATACATTTAAGTTCACCTGCGGCTAACGCTGGTTTTAGTTGGTTTGCAGCGTCTATTGTACCAGTGGTACTTCCTGCCCCAATAAGTGTATGAATTTCATCGATAAATATAATTGCATTTGGCAGAAGTATTAATTCATCCGTAACACCTTTTAGTCTTTTTTCAAAATCTCCTCTGTATTTAGTTCCAGCTAATAGTGCACTTAAATCAAGTGCATATAGTTTAGAATCACTAATAATTGTAGGTACTTTTTTTGCTACAATATTTAAGGCTAACCCTTCTGCAATTGCAGTTTTTCCAACTCCAGGTTCACCTACTAGGATAGGATTATTCTTTTTTCTTCTACATAAAATCTGAATCACTCTCTTTATCTCTTTATCTCTGCCAATGACTGGGTCAATTTTTCCCTCTTTAGCTTTTTGAATTAAGTCTATAGAGTACTTATCAAGATAGGATTTGAGTTTCTCCTCTTTGACTTCTGTTTTATCTGTGTAGTTATGCGAAATAATTTCTAATATATCGAGTCGTGAGATATTAGACTGATTCATAAGCATATATGAAAAACTATGTTCTTCTTCATAAAGTGCAGCTAAAAGGTCTCCAATATTGGCACTTTCTTGTTGTGCAGATTGTATATGCCTTACCATATTATCTATTAAGCGAGATAATGCGACACTTTCATAGGGTTCTTGAGTGATATTTTGAGAGAGAGCTTCGATATTATTTTGGATATATGATAGTAATTCAGTTTTCATTTTAGTGACATTAGCACCACAATTATTTATAATATCTGCACCTTCAGATGAGTGAAGAAGCATATAAAATACATGCTCAATTGTTAAGTACTCATGTCGTAATTCTTTAGCAAAAGAGATAGCTTTTTGAAAAATATCATTGAGTGAAGAGCTAATCATTATTACTCCTCTTCCATAGTTGCTTTAAGTGGAAAACCATTTTCTTTTGCATTTTTGATAACTTGCATTACCTTTGTTTCTGCTATTTCATGAGTAAAAAGACCACATAAACCTCTTTCTCTTTTATGAATATCGAGCATTATATTTTCAGCTTCTTGATAGCTCTTATGAAAAATACTTATTAAAATATCTATTACAAAATCCATGGAAGTATAATCATCATTTAATAGATAAACTTTATATTTTTTAGGAAAAGCTATTTTTATTTCATCTTGGAGGTCAAATTCTATATTATTTTCCATTCATTACTTCTTTGCTGCATTTAAAAAATCTTTTACTATATCTTGAGGATTTTCTAAACCTATAGATATGCGAATTAAGCCATCCGTGATACCAAGAAATTCTCTTTTTTCTATCTCAAAATCACGATAAATAGTAGATGCCATATGTAGTGCTAATGTTCTACTATCACCTATGTTTGCACTTATAGTCGCAAGTTTAGTATTATTAATGAACTTATAAGCAGCATCTTTAGAACCCATATCTATAGTAAAAAGTGTACCACATCCATTTAGAAAATCATTCTTATAACGTTTATAATGAGGATGAGATACAAGAGATGGATGATTTACATTAAGTCCATTTCCTTCTAGTTTTTGAACAATATACTCTAAACTGTTTACAATGCGAGATAGTCTTAACGGCAGTGTTTCAAGCCCTAAAAGTGTTTGATATGAAGCATTGGCATTTGCACTCATACCAAAGTCTCGTAGTGCACGTTTTTTAGCATTTTGGATAAGTGCCATTTTTTTAGCATTTTTTATAAATTTAGATAAAAATGGATAACGCTTACTTTTAAACTTATCTTCACCATCTTTTATTGTACGGAATACAGCACAACCACCTAATGCAGAAGAGTTGCCAGCAATAATTTTAGTTGTTGAATAAACAACTATATCTGCACCTAGTTCTAAAGGAGAGATACTGAGAGGGGTAATGGTATTATCAACGATAAGTGCAACTTTTGCTTCATTTGCAATGGTTGCAATCGCTTTAATATCTGGAAGTTTCATATTAGGATTCCCAACACTTTCTAAAAAAATAATTTTTGTTTTCTCTGTAATAGATTTCTTTATATTTTCTAATTCATCTACATCAAAAAAATTTGTTTGAATACCAAAACGATTAAGTGTTTCTGAAAAAAGTGTATATGTTCCACCAAATAAACCACCTATACTAATAATTTCATCACCAGAGGATAAAAGAGAGATACAAGCTAAAGTAATTGCTCCCATTCCGGAACTAGTGGCTACTGCTCCTATACCTTTATCCATTTCGCATATAATAGTTTCAAGTTTAGACGTAGTTGGATTTCCCATTCGTGAGTATAAAGGTTTTTGAATAGTACCACTAAAAATATTTTCAGCATTTTCAGCATTACTATAGGCAAATGCTGCTGAATTAATTATAGAAGGAGAAATTTCACCTTCCTTATTTCCAACTGCTTGCACAAATTTTGTAGAGTAGTTCTCGAATTTATCCATATTCATTACCTTGTAGTTAATAATAAGATTATAGCTAAGTAGAGATAATATTAATCCTAGACACTTTAATTATGCTAGAATTATGAAATCAAAATAATTAGGATAAAATAAATGAATGAACAAACAAATTTAGAAATATTAAATGAAAAAGTATCTCAAATCTTAAAAGAATATCATACACTTAAAGGTGATAATGAAGTTATGAGAAATGAGTTAATAACTCTAAGAGCAGAAAAAGAACTAAAAAACCAAGAAATTGAAAAGCTAATTGAAGATAACACTATGAAAGATTTAGAAATAGAAGAAATAGTTAGTAAAATTGAAAGTATTTTAGGCTAAATATATAATGAGTAAAAAAATAGGTTTGTATATTGGAGGTCGAAGATTTGATGTTGAAGTTGATGATGAGTTCGCAAAATATTTAGAAGAACAAATGTTAAAAGACTTTAATATCGAAGGAAACAACGAGCTTAAAACAGTTATGCAAGCATATGTAAGAAAAACTTATGAACTTTATCAACAAGATAAAGATGTTGTAAAAATTATCAAAAAAATACAGCTTTGATTTTAGGAAATTATAAGGTTAAAAGGTTATAATTTCACCCTCTTAATCAAGAGATGGTGTGCGCTCGTAGCTCAGCTGGATAGAGCACTGGTTTGCGGTACCAGCGGTCACACGTTCGAATCGTGTCGGGCGCACCATACTTCAGTCATTTAAACTTCCATTAATTATTCAATAAATCTTACTTTTAATCAATAAAATTTAAAAATACAACATACTAAGAATCAATTTAAACTATTCTTTATTAAGTTAGAGTAAAATAGAGTTACTTTAAAGAAAAGGTCTATTTATGAATTTAAAAAATAAAATATTTGCTATATTTTTTGTACTTAATTGTAGCACTATACTTTTAGCAAGTGAAGATGTTCAAAAACAAGCTATAAAAACTAATGGTCAGTTAGTGTATGGAGAAAAGACCCTTAATGTGGATAGTTTTTTAAAAATGTTTACTGAAGGTAACCTCTATGGACGTTTACGAAATAATAGTTTTTACTTTGCTTATGATCATCCAGATGATGGACATGATACTCAAATGATAAGTGGAGTAGGTACAAGTCTTGTTTATAAATCAGCTAGATATAGTGGATTTGATATGACAGCAGGGCTTTATGGATCTTACTCATTTTTCAATGAAAGTAGAGATCCTCTTGGGTATATAAAAGCAGGTAAAGACACCCTAAGCCGTTCTAATTTTGTAAATGATGGTGAAAAATATATGGCTGTTATAGGTCAGGCAAATTTAAATTATCGATTATCAAAAACTGATTTTACACTTGGTCGTCAATTAGTGGAAACATTTTATAGTAAAAGTAATGATACAAAAATGATTCCAAATACTTTTGATGGTTTTGTACTTACAACAAAAGATATCTCAAAAACAACATTAAAAGCTGCATACTTATATAAACAAAAACTTAGAGATCATACCACTGCACATTCTCTATTTATGGTTGGTGATTCAAATTCATCTTCTTCTTTAAAACCACAATGGAGTGAAAATGATGATTCTGCTATGCATAAAGGTCTGACATATTCAAATCTTAAAGCTGCAGGAAAACCGACAGATGCACCATTAATAGTATTAGATATTGTAAACAAGTCTATAAAAAATTTAAAGATAAATTTTTCTTCTTATCTTGTACCTGAATTACTTTCTCAAGCTATGGGAGAGTTAAATTATAAAGTGAATTTTAAGAGCTTTTCTATTACTCCTGGAATAAGATATATTCAACAGTTTGATAATGGTGCAGGTGCAGTGGGCGGAGCATCTTTACGTGGTTCAGCTGGTACAGAATATACTAATCCTAATTCTTTAAATGCCAAAATGATAGCAGCAAGAATAGTTACTAAAATAGATGGATATAGAATCAATTTAGGGTATTCGAATATTTTAGATGAAGCAGATTTAGTAACACCATGGAGGGGTTTTCCAACAGCAGGATATACTCGTTCTATGGGTATGTATAACTGGAGAGCAAATACAAAAAGTTATAGACTTGAACTTGTAAAGGGCGCAAATAAAACGGGTGTTTACAAAAATGCATTTATTCAAACATCTATTCTTTATATTGACGGAGATATTGAGAAAAAAGGGACTAAGAGTATGTTCTATTATTTTGGTATTGTAAAGAATTTAGCATCTGTTCCTGAATTTCAATATAGATTTCGTTTAGGTTATAGAGATTTTATAAAAGACTCTTCTTCAGTCTCTAACTATATCGATTCTCGTTTAGAATTTAACTATCTTTTTTAGTAGAAACAGATGTTAAGAGCACTCTTATTAATAGTTTATATCTTTATGAGTTCTCTTTATTCGAGTACTATTAGCATAGCAGTTGCTGCTAATGTTAGTTATGCAAGTGCTGCACTTATAAAAGAGTTTAACAAGAATTATCCACAAACTAAGGTTAAAATAACTCTTGGAAGTAGTGGTAAACTTACTGCTCAGATAAAACATGGTGCACCTTACCAACTTTTTATGTCAGCAGATATGAAATATCCTTATTCTCTCTATTATGAAAAAATAGCAATAGCAGAGCCCGTAATATATACTAATGGTTTATTGGCTTATTTAAGTAGTAAAGGAAAAGACTTCTCTTTAGGTATGCAATTATTAAAAAAAAATTGTATAAAAAAGATTGCAATAGCAAACCCAAAAACAGCCCCATATGGGAAAGCCACATTAGAGGCCTTTAAACTAAGTGGTGTTTATGAAAATATAAAAGATAAACTTGTCTTTGCAGCGTCTGCTTCTTCTGTTGTGTCATATGCAATAACTGTTGCAGATATAGGGATAGTACCTAAATCAATACTTTTAAGTGAGCGGATGATAAAGTTTAAAAAAGGGGTAAATTGGATAGATGTTGATAGCTCTCTTTACTCTCCAATTCACCAAGGAATTGTCATTTTACAAAAAGGTAAAAATAATAAAGAAGTGATGAACTTCTATAAGTTTATACTTAGTAAAAAAGCAAAAATGATATTTGAAAGATTTGGATATATCTCTTTATGAGTCGTTTAATTGCACGAGTATCAGAGATACAAAACTCAAAAAATATTAATATAGTGAAGTTTAAACTTGAATCTCAAACGCTAAGTATGATAAGTTTAGATATAAATGAAGAAGTATATGTTGGGAGAAAAGTAACTCTATTGGTAAACTCTTCTCATGTTTCAATAGCTAAAAACTATAATGGTGATTTAAGTTGTACTAACCAAATAAAAGCAAAAATAGTGACATTAAAAGATGGTGAACTTTTAACACACATAACTCTGGCGTTTGGGGAGTCTACTATCGACTCTATTATCACTAAAGAATCTTCTTCTTCTATGAAATTAGCTAAGGGTGATAGTGTAAATATTTTAATAAATGCAAGTGAACTTTCCATATGTGAGATTTTAAATGATTGAAACACTACTCTCTTTGGATTATGAACCATTTATTCTTTCTTTTAAACTAGCCTCTTTAACAACAGTAATACTTTTTATTTTAGCACTTCCTTTGAGTTGGTATCTCTCTCAAACATCTTCTCGTATGAAACCATTTATTGAAGCTTTAACAGCACTTCCTATAGTCTTACCTCCTTCTGTTCTTGGTTTTTATATACTTGTAGCACTTTCGCAAAACTCTCCTATTGGGATTTTTTTTGAAAATATATTTGGAATTGAGTTGGTATTTAGCTTTACGGGTTTAGTAGTTGCAAGTTGTTTCTATTCTCTTCCATTTATGGTGCAACCACTTCAAAGTGGATTTGAGTCTTTAAATAAAAATATGCTAGAAGCCTCATACATTAGTGGAAAAAGTAAATTTGAAACTATTTTTAAGGTTGCTTTACCAAATATAAAACCTGCACTTCTTACCGCACTTATCGTTACTTTTGCACATACTGTAGGAGAATTTGGTGTAGTCCTTATGGTGGGTGGGAGTATAGATGGAGAGACAAAAGTAGCTTCAGTCGCAATCTATGAGATGGTTGAAATGATGGACTACTCCATGGCACATATCTATAGTCTTCTTATGATAGTGATGAGTTTTAGTGTTTTACTCAGTGTTTATAGTTTTAATAAACATCACAATAAAAAATTCGGACTTTAATATGATACAAATTGAGATACAAAAAAAACTTTATGGTTCTATGTCAGAGATGAATTTAGATGTGAATTTAACGATAGAAGAGGGGAGTTTTGTTGCACTAAGTGGAGAAAGCGGGAGTGGTAAAACAACTTTACTTCGTATTTTGGCTGGTCTTGAGAGTGCAGAAGGGTATATAAAGATGGGTGAAGAAGTTTGGCAAGATAGCTCTTTTGTAAAAGAGATACAGAAGCGCCAAATTGGATTTGTTTTTCAAGAGTATGCACTTTTTGAAAATATGAGTATTTTACAAAATCTTCTTTTTGTCTCAAAAGATAAAAATTTGGCATTTCATCTATTAAAGATAACAGATTTAACACAACTTAAAGATAGGCTTCCTAACACTTTAAGTGGTGGTCAAAAACAGAGAGTAAGTCTTTGTAGAGCGATGATGAATAGACCTAAGCTCCTTCTGATGGATGAACCACTATCTGCACTAGATATAGATATGAGAAATAAACTTCAAAAAGAGATATTACTTTTACATAAAGAGTTCCAAACTACAACTATTTTTGTGAGTCATGATCCTAGTGAAATTTATAAACTTGCAGATAGAGTAGTTGTTTTAAATCAAGGAAAGATAGTCAAAGATGGTACTGTTAAGGAGATACTTCGTCAAACACAAGGATCTCAAAAATTCTCATTTAGAGGGGAACTTTTAGAGATTATTAAAGCTGATATTATTTTTATCGCAGTTGTTGCTATTGGTCAGCAGATAGTAGAAGTGGTTTTAGATGAGAGTGAGATGAAAAAGTTTAAGGTAGGAGATGAGGTGCAAGTAAGTACAAAAGCTTTTGCACCCACTCTTTCTTCAGTTTAGTTTATCTCATTTTTAATGATTTTTGCCAATTCACTACAGTTACTAATTTTTTGAGTATATGAAAGATTTTCTTTAAGTAATATATCTATAAAGGCACTCCCGACAATAACACCATCCGCACCCAGAACTTTATCTTTTGCAGTTTTTTCATTTACACCAAAACCTACATAGACTGGCGTTTGAGTATATTTTTTTATAGAAGTTAAAAATGGTTGTAAGTTTTCAGCTTTCCCAGAACCTGTAATTCCTGTATATGCTACCATGTAGATGAATTTTTGAGCATCACTTACTACCTCTTTGATTCTTTTTTCTGTATCTGTAGGTGCTACAAAAGAGATATTTGATAAAGAATTTTCACTAAAAAGTTTTTTATATAAAAGAGCTTCTTCATGTGGTAAATCGGGGATAATAAGACCATTTACCCCTAATTCTTTTGCTAAAGGAAGTAACTTTTTCATATTTTGTTGATAAAAACTGTTAAAGTAACCCATCCATAGTGTATCAACTTGAGGTGCCACCTCTTTTGAAATTTCAAGAAGGTCTGAAAATTTAAAACCAAGTTCTAATGCTTTATGGTTGGCTTTTTCTATAAGAGGACCATCTGCAACAGGGTCAGAGAAAGGAACACCAAATTCTAGTGTATCAACACCACTCTCTCCAAGTGCTAAAGCTAAGTCTATACTAAATGATTTTTCTGGGTATCCAGATGTTATATATGCTACTAATTTTTTCAAGTTCTATTTTCCAAGTCTGGGATTTTAAGTAAAGAGTATCTGATATTACTAAGTTTATTGTCTAGTTTTAAGTCATCTTGCCATGTAGCAAACATATCACTTATATCTAGGAGCCAAGTTGTTGTCTCTTCTGAAATAGGTGGATTTGCTTTTCTCAGAGCTTCTAACTCATCTTCTACAAATGAAGCTAGTTTAGACATAGAAGTGATTTTTAAATATCCAGATGCTGATTTTATGTTATGAAATACACGAAATAATTCATTGACACTTCTTTCATAATTATTTATTTTTGATAAATCAAGTATCATAATTTCCATACTGTCAATCATCATTGAATAATGGTCTAAAAATTCATCAACAATTTCATAATCAAAGTTGGCATCTAAATCACTTCTTACACCCATAAACAAATTCTCCTATATTGTTAAAATTATAGCAATATTTAGTTAAAATACTTTTACATAATATAAAAGAGTTTTTAAATGCATAAAAAATTGACAATTTCGGGTATAAAACAGAGGAAAGGGACTAAGCCTTTAGTGATGATTACAGCATATGATGCACTCTTTGCAAAACTTTTAGCTCCTAGTGCAGATATGATTTTAGTGGGCGATAGTTTAAACATGAGTTTTTCTGGAAAATCTGATACTATTAGTGCTACATTAGAGCAGATGATTTATCACACAAATGCAGTTTGTGCAGGAGCACCAAATAGTTTTATAGTAGCGGACATGCCTTTTGGAACATATATTAGTAAAGATATTGCACTCTTAAATTCAATAAAAATGTTTCAAGAGACTCAGGCTGATTGTGTCAAGATAGAAGGTGGAGAGGATAAGGCAAGTATTGTAAAACATCTTACTGACAATGGAATTGCAGTATGTGGGCATATTGGGTTATTACCTCAGTCTGTTAGAAGTGAGGGTGGGTACAAGGTCAAAGGGAAGACAGTAGCTGAACAACAACAACTAATAAAAGATGCTAAAGCTATAGAGAACGCAGGTGCTTTTTGTATGGTTATAGAAGGTGTAAAAGCTGATGTAGCTAAGTCTGTTTCTGAGGCTGTTTCTATTCCTGTTATTGGAATTGGAGCAGGCGTTGATGTTGATGGTCAAGTACTTGTTTTTTCAGATATGTTAGGACTTTTTGAAGAATTCACACCTAAATTTGTAAAAAAATATATGGATGGGGCTTCTTTGGTAAAAGATGCAGTTGCTACATATGCAGATGAAGTTCAAAATAGCAAGTTTCCAACAGAGGAATATACTTACTAATGGATGAAAGAATAGTTGAGATAGAAACTTTTAGTATGGAAGAGGAGAGTAGTGAAGTTACTCTTCGTCCTGATGCTTGGAGTGACTACATAGGGCAAGAGCAGATTAAGAAAAATCTTGGTGTTTTTATTGAAGCATCAAAAAAACGCTCAGAAGCACTTGACCATGTTCTTTTTTATGGACCTCCAGGCTTAGGAAAAACCACTTTAGCCTTAATAATAGCAAATGAGATGAATACTAACATCAAAGTAACAGCTGCTCCTATGATAGAAAAGAGTGGAGACCTAGCAGCAATTTTAACAAACTTAGAAGAGGGAGACATCCTTTTTATAGATGAGATTCATCGCTTAAGTCCTGCTGTTGAAGAGATACTTTACTCTTCTATGGAAGATTATCGTATAGATATAATTATAGGGAGTGGACCTGCTGCACAAACGGTTAAGATAGATCTTCCACGTTTTACTCTTATTGGTGCTACAACTCGTGCAGGTATGCTTTCAAATCCTCTTCGTGATAGATTTGGGATGAGTTTTCGTATGCAGTTTTACTCCTCTGATGAGCTGGCTCGTATAGTCATTCAGGCATCAAATAAACTTGAAAGAGAGATTG
>Ga0256826_1002119_pt1 | contig 12221 bp, 4 predicted proteins | sample CV79metaG_FD_185975 | JGI IMG/M metagenome (GOLD analysis project Ga0256826, IMG submission 185975) | Hydrothermal vent microbial communities from East Pacific Rise, Pacific Ocean - CV79 | ecosystem: Environmental > Aquatic > Marine > Hydrothermal vents | place: Pacific Ocean: East Pacific Rise... | reverse complement strand
GTTAAAACTTCGTCAAGAAGATAAGAAACAATCTATCTATGGAAAAATAAAAACATTTGTTTATTTTCACAATACCTCTAGCAGGGAACTATCTAGTTTTATAGACAGGTCTATTGAGAGATTAAAAGAAGAAGACAACTCGAATAATTCCAATTTTCAAAATAAATTAATCCAATACAATCAATATGAAAAAAATAGAATAAATATTAAAACAAAGATTAATAAAATCAAAGAAAATTTTAATTTCTTATCAGTCACATCTGATAATATACATAAAATTACACTTCCAAAAAAAGATATCCTTAATTTGTTAAATAATGATATATACAAAGAATTTTTAAGATATTTACAACCCCCTATACATGTAAAGGAAATGGGTAAGAAAATTACATATACAGCAGAACAACAAGATGTAATAGAAAGTAAAAATGAATTTGAAAAGATTAAAGGGGTTGCAGGCTCTGGAAAGACTGCAGTCTTGGCGAAAAGAGCGGTTAACGCTCATAAAAGGCATGGCGGTCGTATTCTCATATTAACATATAATATTACATTATTGAATTACATACATGAAAAGATTAGTGATATTAAGGAAGAATTTACTTGGGACCAATTTTACATAGTTAACTATCATGAATTTTTTAAACAAAATGCCAACTACTTAGGAATAGATATAAAGCTTCCAAAAGAGCTAAAAGAAGAAATAAAATACTTGTCAAAAGAAGAAGGAAATAAGCGTATATCAGATTACTTTGATAAAAAATTCTACTCTAATAAAAGTATTTTTAAAGAGTATGGCTATGGACTTAGAAAGTATAAATCTATATTTATTGATGAAATTCAAGACTACACTCCAGAATGGATATATATTATCAAAAGTTATATGCTAGAAGAAGATGGAGAAATGGTTTTATTTGGAGATGAAAAACAAAATATATATCACAATAAATTAGATGATACACAAGAACTTCAAATAATGGATGATTTTAATAAATGGCATTATTTAACACAAGCAACTAGACAGCTTGGAAATGGTGACAGAATATTAGATTTATCTAAAAAGTTTCAGAAGGCATATTTTAGTGCTAAGTATGAACTTGATGATTATGAAAATCAAATAAATCAACTAAAGCTAGAAGAAGGTATTTTTAAAGTAGCTTATTACACAAGAACATTTAATGAATGTTTAAAAGAGAATAATCTAGACATTGAGAAAATGCTACAGATGATTTTAGAAGAAGTTAAAAGCAATAATATACATAATGATGACTACTGCATACTTTCATCACGTATTGATGTCTTAAAAGAAGTTGACTATATATTACGAAATAAATATGCATTAAAAACTATGACTACTTTTGAATCTAAAGAACGATTTTTATCAAGTGGACTGACCAAGAATAACCCTATTAGTTCAATTCATAAAAATAAGAAGCTTCATTTTTGGTCAAATAGCGGTAGAATTAAACTTGCCACTGTCCATAGTTACAAAGGATTTGAATCACAAACCGTATTTTTAATTTTAAATGACAGAGATGATCCAGAACAAGTATATGCTGGATTTACAAGAAGTAAATCAAACTTAATGGTATTTATGGAGGAGCATAGCGATTATAAAGAATTTTTTAAAACTACATTAAATAAATATGAAGTAATTAAAAATGATGATGATATTCTAAAAAAACTTAATGATTGTGTTATAAATCAGCTTATGCTAAATATTGAATATAAACAATACTCTTCTATAAAAATGATTAAAAATCTAAAGCCATATAAAATATTGTTTATGAATAGTAATTTTTATTTAGCTTGTGAAGTTGATAATGATTATAAATTTACTTTATATAGGATTGCTAATATTTTAGATATTGAAATAGACTTTGATAAAACATTTGATATTGATATTGAAATAAATGATTTTATAGCACATATCCAAACACCTTTTGCAATATATAAGGAAAATTATAGAGATCATCTTGTAAAGGTTATCGTAGAAATAAACAAAGTAAAAGTTCGCTTTTTTGAAGCTAAAAACTTCCTTCCATCCCAAAAGATTGAGGAAACTTTGGAAAATGGGAATTTATTAGTATCATTTACTGTTACACAGGAACTTGAAGTTGAAGAATTGATAAAAAAATGGTTGCCACATCTTAAAGTCATAGAACCATTAACTCTAGATGAAAAAATAAAATCTGATCTTAGAAAGTATCTTTACTAATACTATATGCTTATTGTATTGATTTGTGATTGTAAACTTATTATTTATTCCCTTCAATAAAGAGAATTTGAATTCTGATAAGTAGTGACTAATATTGGTTCTAGTTTAGTTGTAAGCGAAAATATATATAGAAATCCATGATAAATAATTTTAAAGCCTTCAAAACCCTTATTCGATGATAATACTCCATTTTTTAAGACAACATTTATATGTCTAATTTGAGCTCTTTTTGGAAGACCTAATCTTTCTTTAATTCTCTTATGTCCATGTTTAGTGATAATCATAATATTTCCTTTTATTCCTTTAGATAAGATAATTATATTTTCAATTATAGACATATTATGTCTATATAGAATATCCTATTTGAAGTGTAGAATTAATATTCCATCTACTTTTATAATGAAATATGTTCTATTAGGATAAAATCTTTGTAATTAAAAGGATTTAAGATTGCAAAACAATATATTTAAATTATCAAATCCATATTTCTTTTGGATATTGATAATTTCATTGATTTTTATAACGATAGTAACTAACGAATATTTTTCAATATCTGCGAGTAAGAGTAATTCAAATAACTCTTCATCTATTACAGAACAGTCATATAATAATGACGATACAGAAGAGTATGTTCTTGATATAGACAACTTACATACTAATGATTATATACACACCTCTTCAATAGTAGAAACAAGCTATAAAAAATTAATACCTAATAATATAGCTACTGCATCGTTTTACATATATACAATTTTAATTTCTTTACTATTTATTTACAGAGAAAAACAAAATAGAATTAAACTTATTCTTTTAGAAAAGCAAGAAGATATTTTGCAAATAGAGCTTGCAAAGCAAAGCGATATTAGTGTTTACATAGAGATTGAAAAAGAGATTGAAAAATATACTGAAACTTTCAATCCAGAGCTAGATGCATCCACATTCAAGCAACTACTAAGTATTAGTCCAATTGCTATTATTTCTGCTTCAAGAAGGATTACAGAAAAATTAATAACTAAGATATATGACAAACATTTTGCAAATGATAAACCTTTTGCAATAAAGATTCTTAATTTACAAAAAAGTAATTATATAACACATGACATGAGCAATCTTGCACATACTGTAAAAGCATTTGGGAATAAAGCTGCACATCCAAATGAAACAATTTTTACAAATAAGGATGCATTATTGGTTATTAGTTCACTTTTACATTTTGTTGAAAAATTAGATGCTGCCAATCTATTGGAGGATTAAATGAAATCGCTTTATATACTAGCTCTTTTAATTTTATCACTTGAGGCCCAATTTATTTTTAATGCCCAATCAATGCATAATGACAATGTTTACACTCTTGAGAATAAGGACATTGTATTTTCAGGGGATAGTATTAAATTTAATTTTAGCTCAGATAAGAGTGAAGAACTACAAATATACTATGACAATAAAGGTTCATTAGAAAAAATCTATTCTAAAAAACTAATAAAAAATAAACAGTACAGTTTTCCAGCCGAAAACAACTGGTTAACACTTGATGATAATAGAGGTGCAGAAAAGTTTATATTAAAATTATCAAATAGTGAGGCAATGATATTTAAATTAGAACATGTTCCTTTACTGTCCATAATTAATAAAAATCAAATTAAAAAAGGTACTGTTACAAGAAAAAATATTTTTAATGAACTTGATAAAAGAACATATGTAAATTTAGCAGAAGTTAAAAGTAACACAAGAGGAAAAACCGAGATAAAAGTATTCAAGCAGCTATCAGGACCAGTTGTACTGATAAAAGCTAATGAAGAGATTGGTACGGGTGTTGTGCTCTCATCAGATGGTAAAATTTTAACAAACTGGCATGTTATAAAAAATAAATCTAATATTCTTGTCGCTTTTAAACCCAATATTGGGAATAAGCCAACAAAAAACAATTATTATGCGGCAAGAGTAATAAAAGTCAATATTGAAAATGACTTAGCCTTAATACAGCTAATTAATAAAATTTTACCCAAACGTATAATTCCCATAAAACTCGCAAATATTCAATCAGTTGAAGTTGGCCAAGATATTTATAGCATAGGTCATCCATTAGGAGAATTATGGACATTTAGCACAGGATTAGTGAGTCAAATAAGAAGTGACTACAAATGGACTACAAATAATATTAAGCATAAATCTAAATATGTAATTCAAACTCAAAATTCTATTAGTCATGGTAATTCTGGTGGACCATTGGTTAATGAAGACATTGAACTACTTGGGATTAATACACTAAGTAAAAGTGCTGGACAAAATTTAAACTATGCTATTTCAATAAAAGATATAAAAATATTTTTAGCACAAAAAGATGATTACAAAATACAAAATGAAACTTACAAAATAAAGGACAATTTAATACAGTACAATATTGTAAAAGCAAAAAATGGTGTTGATACTAATGGAAATAAAATTACTCGTGCTTATGTTGATTCAGACAATAATGGTCAAATTGACATATCATTGATTGATATTAATCAAAATGGAATATGGAACATATTTTACAAGGATGATAATGAAAATAATATATATGAAGAGAAAAAAGTAGATAAAAATGGAAATGGCATAATAGAACTGATTTATAAAGATAAAAATGAAGATGGGAAATGGGATCTAATTGGTTATGATAAAGATGAAGATGGTACTATTGATAAATGGAGTAACTTTTAATGAGACTTTTTTTTATAATAATAACAAGCATGTTTTTAACAGCTTGCAATACTACAACACCACTACCAACTATGACAAGTAATACTTCGGCAAAAGAATTATTTGAAAATAAACACTATAAAGAATCTTTAATAATTTTTGAACAAGAAAGTACTCCAGAAGCTCAGTATTATTTAGGAAAAGCCTATCTATATGGTCTTGGGTGTAATAAAAATGTAGTCAAAGCATATAAGTATGCAAAAAAATCAGCAAAAGCTAAATATCCAGCAGGTATCAATTTATTGGCAGTTCTATATGCAAATGGTGATGGTGTTAACAAAGATGAGCTTCAAGCATTGGTTTACTACAAAGAAGCAGCTAAGCTAGGTAGCACAAAAGCTATGATTAATATTGGTGAAATGTATGCTATTGGAGGTTTTATTAAACCAGATTCTAAGAAATCAATTTATTGGGTTAAAAAAGCATATGATAATGGTAATGTAAGAGCCATAAGAGTTCTTGGTAATCTGTATGCAAGTAGTGACATTAAAGAGTATGAAAAAGCTATTCAATACTATAATATTTTTTTAAATCATCAAGATGCAGACTCCTCTAGATTTTCTTCTGTTTACCTTAGGCTTGGTGATGTATATAAAGATTTAAATAACCAAAATAAATCTATTTATTATTATAAAAAATCTGCTGAATTAAATAATGAAGATGCAATCATGGCAATCATATATATGAAAAATCCATATAGTTTTATGTCAAAAGAAGAACATCTAAATTGGATGAAAAAAGGGGTTGAAGCAAAGAATAAACTAGCATATTTACCCCTATATTTATATTATTTAGATAATAATATAAAAAAAGATGCGAAAGATTTTGCCTATAAAGCTTATTATGAAGATAAAAATATTGAAATGGGTTGTTATCTAAGTGATATTTACAGAGAGGAGTATGACTATATAAAATCAAATGCAATTGCAAATGAGATAGTATTACAAAACAAAACATCTCATGTGCCATCTTGCTACAATACTTTAGTAGCTCTGTATAAATCAGGATATGGAGTAGCTAAAAACATAAATATAGCCATTTTATTGCAAAAAAAATCATTTGCAACATCTGATAATTTTTATAAAGATGATGCTGCCGTATCATTAGCAGAACTATATTTAGAAAAATTACATGATTATGAAAATGCACAAAAGTGGTATAAGATAGCTTATGATCTCTCGAAGGATAAAAGCTATTTAACAAAAGTGGCTGAATTTAAAAAAACGCTACCAAACTTTAAAGATAAAGATCTAAGTAAAATCAAACAAAAAGTTTATCCAATCATTGATAACTTTACTAAAAAAGAACAAGTTGTTACTGTTTTAGAAAGTCAAAGATATTATTTTATTGCATTAGATCAAAAATCTATCAATATGTATGATAAAACAAGCTTAAAACTAATAAGAACCTTTAGAGGATGGATAGGCGAGGGAATTGCTGGAATAACAGTTCAAATGGCATATGATGAGAAGAATAAGTTACTATATTGTACTGGATTGAATAGTACAGTTGATTTTTCTAAAAATGATTTAATAAAAGTTTTTAATATCAATACTGGCGTAATCGTTAACACAATCAATAATAAAAATTCAATAAAAAGTATCTATTTAAACATTAGTGATAATGGGAAATATTTGGTGTCTGTCAATGTTGGTGCACAATTAAATATCATTAATACATCCAATAATAAAATACAATATTATAATTTTTCTAATATAGTAAATTTTACAAAGGCTAACATAATAAAAAAAGGCGATGATTATTTGATTAATGCTCTTGGTAATGATAAAAAATTATATACATTTTCAGTAAATAAAAAGAGACAAATTTCTAAACAAGCATTTACATATCAGACCAAATTTAAAAGTTTTAATGGATCTCATGCTCAAGGTATATTAAATAATAAAAGTAATAATTATAAAATTGAAAATATTCGAGTAAGCGATAATCAACTATATATTAAAACTACACAACAAAAACTCATAAAAAACTTTAATTTCAAGACTCTTACTCTTGTTAATACAAATAAACAGATCGACTTTCCTTTGGAGAAGAAGCCAAATATTGGTATTCAATATAAAAATAATAAGACATCAGTTGAAATATATAAAAATAAGCAATTATTATCTAATATAGAATTTTTTAACACACCTGTATTAACACATAAAATTATAAATAATAAATACATTATTCTAGTTACAAATGATATCACTGCAATGTACATTTTTAACTTACAAGGAAAACCAATTGCTAAATTAGAAAGTTTAAACTCTATTCAAACAAATATTGTATATCAAGGTGGATATTTAGTCACATATGGAAATGACAATATCATTCACCTGTGGAATCTAGACAACTTAGATAAGCTAAATACGATAAAAGAAAGCTATGATGAGGATATACTTCATGGAATGAGTAAAATTATTGGTGGTAACATATTAGAAATGTTAAATGAGCCGGATGAAGACTTATTAGAAATAGCGAAGTTACAAAGTAAGCAAAATAATCTATCCTATACTCAAACACCCCAACAACTTAAATCTTACATTAAGATGTTCTGTTTAAAAAAAGAAGTAATATATCCAATAACATCTTTATACATTAAAAATGATGATTGGATTATGTACAATAATAAAGGTTACTTTACAAGTTCCCATGATGGCAGAGACCTAATAAAATATCACCTAAATCAAGGGCTAAAAAAAGAAGCAAAAATCATTGACAATACACAAATATTTGAAAAGTTTTATAGACCAGATATTATAAGAAAACTTCTTACAAAAAAGACGATTACTGATAGCTTAGATATAAAACAAGTCCTGCAAAACATCAATCCACCAACTATAAGTATATTGAAAAATGAACTGAAAGATAAAAAAAACCTAGAACTTACATATAGAATATGTGATAGTGGAAGTGGTATCTCTAATACTAGTATATTACTAAATAATATTCAAAGAAATATCGCAAACAGTAGAGGCTTTAGCATAGAGAAAAAAGAAGCCAATATCAATTGCACCGTATATAGAAATGTACTAACATTGAAATCAGGGAAAAATAGTATCGCTGTAAAATCTTTTGATAAAACAAAAACAATTTCAACTACTACAATACCTATAGAAGTTATGAGTAAGTTTAAAGTAGCAAAAAAATCAAATTTACACTTCTTATCAATAGCTGTTTCAAATTATAAAGATGATTCATTAAAATTAAAATACTCTGTATCAGATGTAAACGCAGTAGAGAAAAAATTTAAACTTCATTCTAAAGAATTGTTTGAAAAAATATATACTTATGAATTACATGAAAAAGATGTAACACTTGATAAGATAGATGCAATGTTTAACAAAATATCTGAAAAAGCAGAGATTAATGATGTCTTTATACTCTATATTGCAGGACACGGAGTGACTAATAGCAAAGATGGTTTATATTATTACCTACCTTATGATATAGCTAACACAGGCTCAAATGGCTTAAAAAAATCAGCCGTATCTATAAATGATATAATTCATCAACTTGGGAAGATAAAAGCTCAAAAATCACTAATCCTTTTAGATACATGTGATAGTGGTGGGGCAATTGATAATGATGCTGTTGTAAATAGACTATCTAATGCAACACAAAGAAATTACATAGTTGCAAGCAGTAAAAATCAGGCAGCCCTCGAAGGCTATAAGAATCATGGGGTATTCACCTATACGGTGCTTGAAGCATTCGATAAAGCATACTTTGGTGATAATAAAACTTTAACTGTAACATCATTAGCTGCATTTGTACAAATGAGTGTTCCAAAAATCACTAAAGAACAGTTCCACTATGAACAAGTTCCACAAAAGTATTTAAATGGTGATTTATTCCCTATTGGTATTAAATAGTTAAATATGAAAAAAATACTTTTATTAACCTTATTGACAGTTTCTTTATATGCTTCAAGTATGTATGAAGCTAAAGAATTTTTTTATCAAAAGAAATATAAAGAAGCATCAATTATATTTAATCAATTTACTCAAAACGCTGAAGCTCAATACTTCTTAGGTAGAATGTACCTTAAAGGTTTAGGTACTGAAAAAGATCAAATGACCGCAATAGGATATTTAAACCAATCTTCTAAATCAGGAAATACTTCTGCTATGTATGAACTAGGAATAATGTTTAGAGATGGCAATCTTGTAAAAAAAGATATTAATAAAACTATAGATTGGTTTAATCAAATTGTTTCTCATAAAGATAATTATGGTTATGCATATTTAGGCTCATTATATTATTTTAATTTAAAAAATTATCAAAAATCATTGAAAAACTACTTAATATTTGAAAAAACAAATGTTCTACTTCCTAGCGAAAATACTACAATAGGGGTTCTATATACTAAGCAAAAAAAATATTCGAAGGCTCAATACTATTTTAAAAAAGCCATAAAACAAGGTGATAAATATGCTCTTGAAAAGTTATATTACTATTATTTTTACACATCTAAAGAATATAAACTTGCTAAAATATTAGCAGAAAAGGCTTACGATGATGGTAATATAGAAATGGGTTGTAAACTTGCAGATTTACATATCTATTCTGAAGATAAAAATTATATAAATTATAAAAAAGCATTTAATATATCAAATGAGATTATCACTAAAAACCCATCAACAGAACTCTCATGCTATCGTGTACTATCACATATTTATAAAAGTGGACATTATGTAGCTCAAGATATTCCAAAAGCAATCATGTTAGAAAAAATACACTTTGAGTTAGAATATAAAGATGTGAAGCACTTTATCTCAAAATGGATTGCTGACGCATATATGAAAGATTTAAATGACTTTAAAAAAGCTGAAGAGTGGTATCTAATAACATATAATTTAACAAATGATAAAAAATATTTAGATATCGTAAAAGAATATCAGCAAAATATTCCTAACGGAATTGATGAAAAAACTATTCAGAAAAAACAAGATGTTTTTCCTGTCATTAATAATATTACTGATATGTCACAGATATGGGCAATTACTGGCGGAACAGGAATAGTAATTTTATCTACCGAACAAAAATCAATTAATATTTATAATGATGAAACATTCAAATTAGAAAAAGAGTTAAGAGGATGGATAGGAAAAGGTACAAATGGTGGAACAAGTTTCATGGCTTTTGATAATAATAAGAAACTCTTATATACAGCAGGTAGTAATAGTGCTGCCGACTATATAAAAAATGATATTATCAAAGTATTTGATATACAAACAGGTAAGATTACTAAGACAATAAGTAATAAAAAAATATTTAGACCATCATATATAACTATAAGTGAGGATGGAAACTACTTAATGGTTATAGGTGAAAATGGAAAATTAAATATAATAAATATATATTCCAACAATCATCAAATTTACTCACCATATGTAAATAATGGGTTTTTATGGGGGTTTATAGAAAAAACAGCTAAAGATTATTTAATTTATGTCATAGACAGAGAAAACTATATAAATGTATTTTCAGTAAAATATAAAAAAGAAATTTTAAGGAAAAAAATAATTGGAATAATTTCCGGAGTATCAAAAGAACATATTTTAATCAACAATACACGGGGCAAGATTACTTTCCTTGATTTTGATTTAAACATAGTAAAAAGTATAAATTATGATAAAACTAAATTTTCTACAGTTACTGAATCCTATGATGGCGAATATCTAGTTTTTGTAAATAAAAATACTATTCATATATTTGATATAAATAAGAATGAGGTAACAAAGGTAATAAATTCTGATCATAAAATTAAATATGCATCTATTAGCGATAATCATATATTGTATATAGAAGATGAGCATAACTTTACAGCTTATAACTTAAGCTCTAATAAATCTACTTCTTTATTCTCTAATAAAAAAGCATCAATTAAGAATGTAACAATACATAAAAATATATTATATATAAAAACAAATGATTCAATAAATAAAAAATTTGATATAAACTCATTAAAATTGAAGAATTACACTGAGAAAATTGATTTTAACAACACTTTAAAATCTGATATTTCTATCAAAAAAATAAATTTTGATAGGACACTTGAAATGTATAAAGGTAATCAACTAATCTCTACAATTGAATTGTTATTTTTTACAGTTCTAAAGTATAAGGTCATAGATAATAAATATATTGTTATTATTACTAATGAATTACATGAAATATATGTATTTGATATTCAAGGAAATTTACTGGCTCAGTTAAGTGGATCTATGTCAAAGCCAGTGAATATTGTATATAAAGACAACTATCTAATGACTTACGGAAATGATAATATTATAAATATATGGAATATTGATAATCTTAATCTAATAAATAATAAAATTATATATGATAAAAGTATCCTTAAAGGATTCTACACCATATCAAATTATAATCCACTAGATACACTTGAAATTATGGAAACAATTAATAAAGAATTGAAAATTGAAATGTTCAGGAATATGCAAGAACAAGAACAACTACCCTTTACTCCATCATTAAAACAATTTAACTCTCATGTGAAATGGATACTTTCAAAAAAAGAACTAATTTTTCCAATTGCTTCACTATATGTTGAGAGTAATGAATATATAATTTATACACAAGAAGGTATTTTTAGTAGCTCTAGCAAAGGTAAAAATCTAATTAAATTTCATATAAATCAAGGTTTAAAAAAAGAAGCAAAAATAATTCAGAATGAACAAGTATTTGAAAAGTTTTATAGACCAGACTTAATAAAAAAAATATTAGCTAAAAAACAGATAGATTTTGATATAGATATTCGTTCTATACTACAAAACACTAAAGCACCAAAAATAAATATATTACATGAAATATTAAAAAGAGATAAGAAAAATTTAGATTTAACTTATCAAATATGTGATGCTGGAAGTGGTGTATCTAATGCTAGTTTAATTTTAAATGGAATATCTGTAAACATACAAAACACCAGAGGGTTTTCAGTCAAGAGAATTAGCCCTCAAAAAGATGATTGCACTATATACAAGAATACAATAAGGATAAAATCTGGTATCAATACTATTTCAATCAGGGCATTTGATAAAGAAAAAATAATCTCTAGTTCAAGTAATGAAATTACGATTCAAACAAAATATAGTACACCAAAGAAGTCAAATCTACACTTCTTATCAATAGCTGTTTCAAATTATAAAGATGATTCATTAAAATTAAAATACTCTGTATCAGATGTAAACGCAGTAGAGAAAAAATTTAAACTTCATTCTAAAGAATTGTTTGAAAAAAT
>Ga0256826_1002118_pt1 | contig 12223 bp, 9 predicted proteins | sample CV79metaG_FD_185975 | JGI IMG/M metagenome (GOLD analysis project Ga0256826, IMG submission 185975) | Hydrothermal vent microbial communities from East Pacific Rise, Pacific Ocean - CV79 | ecosystem: Environmental > Aquatic > Marine > Hydrothermal vents | place: Pacific Ocean: East Pacific Rise... | reverse complement strand
TGGCTCTATAAGTTCTTTTATATGGCAAGAAGATGGAAATACTCTGGGTGAGCTTAACCCTTTATCTATAAATTCATTAGCTACCGGCGTGCATACAATCACAGTTACTGTTACAGATAATGATGGTGCAATTGCTAGTGATACTTTTAGTGTGACGGTAAATGCACCAGTAAATCAAGCTCCTATAGCTGATGCAGGAATAGATAGAACTATTCAAGCTGGAGAGAGCATAGTATTAAATGCGAGTGGAAGTAGTGATGATACAAGTATAGTTGATTATAGTTGGAAAGAGATTTTGACAGAGGGAAGTAATCTTCTCGGATCATTAGAATCTATCACTCTATCTAATCTTTCAGTTGGTGTACATACTATTAAGTTATATGTTTTTGATGCACAAGATGCTCTTGATACAGATACTATAACAATAATAGTAAATAATCCACCTGTAGCTATAGCAGGAAATGATGCAACTATTTTACTTGGTGAGTCTATTACTTTTGATGCATCTTTAAGTAGTGATAGTGATGGAAATATCGTTTCATATAGATGGTTTGATAATAATGGTCTTTTTGATGTTTCAACTAGTAGTACAACACAGACATTTTCTACAGCAGGTACTTACATTGTATCACTAGAAGTAAGAGATAACGATGGAAAAACAAGTACTGCTACCCAAACAATAACTGTTCTTCCAATGACTTTTGTAACAGCTAAACTTATAGCAACAGAATCATTTCAAATAGCAGGAAGATTAGTAGTTAAAGATAGTGTAGGTACTGTTAGGTATTCTATTGATAGTGGAGTTAATAGTGATAAGTTTAGTATAGATAGTATAACAGGAATTATATCTTTTGTTGAGACACTACCTAAAGTTGATACATCCATTTCATATTATATTACAGTGAGTGCAAGTGATAATTTTACTACTATAACGAAGACAAATTTTGAAATAAAATTCAATAGTCTTTATAAAAATGCAACTTATTACTCATTTATTAAATCAGCTACAACAAATAGAATATGGTTAGATAAAAACTTAGGGGCAGTAGAATGTCTAGAAGATGGTTCTAATACTCCAGAATGTTATGGTTTATACTATCAGTGGGGAAGATATAATAGTGGATATGAAAAATATAATTCTCAAACATCTACAGTAAAACTTAATGATCAATTAGATGCAGACTATAAGTATAAAAATGAGTATAGTACTAAGTTTATCTTATCTAACTCTCCATCTGGTAGTTCTGAACATGATTGGCAAGTAGTAAAAGGTGATAGTCATTACGGTGTAGCAAGAGAAGAAATTTTAAAAACAGTAAATCATAAACATCAAATGTGTCCTAATGGTTATAGACTTCCTAGTCCTAACGAGATTAAAGCTGAGCATATAGAAATGAATAGAGTCTTTTTTGGTATACTTAATGGTACAGGTTATAGAAGTGAAGAAACTGGAAGATATTATAAAAGTCCAGAGATCTATTTATGGACATACAGTCGTTATTATCTTTCTGGAACTGGTCCTAGTAGGTACTCGAGTATCGCATACAGCAGTTTAAGTGATGGACTTATTGATATGAAAAGATCTCGTGGTTACCAAGTGAGATGTATACAAAACTAAAGTACTTCTAAGAACTCATACACATTATAAAATTAATAAATTTTTTATAGTGTTTCTGATATATAAAATAAATATACAAGAAGATTAGAAATAAGTGTTGTTTTGTGGGTTTGTATAAAGAGAGGTTTCTAAGAGCATAATAGCTCTTAGAAGAAAAGAGAGAAAAAGCTTACTGAGCTACTTCAACAACTGTAGCCGTTGATTCCCAAATTCCGTGCTTTGTACAATAACCGTGTGCAACAAGGTTAAGTTTTTTACCCATTGGACGGATAGTAAAAGTTACTTCACAGTGAGATTTTTCATTTCCTAAAGTTCCTGGTACGAAAGAAGCCATTGCTAATTTAGTGTCACCATTGAAAAGAGTGATAGACTCGATGTAGTGATCGAAATCATCTGGGTGAGTATACTCATTACCCATTTTAACAGTAACTTTTAAAGTTTCGCCTTTCTTAGCTTCACCTTCAACTGTGATGAATGGTGAATGACGGTCGATAAGGTCTTTCTTAGCTTCACGCTCTACATTGTCGATATTTTCGTATACATTTACTTTTGGCATATTAAATCCTTGTTTTATTTTTATGTCGGTATTGTATCGATAAAAACATTTACTCTACACTTAATTAAGAGTATATTTGTCTTGTTTAAGATTTTTTTTATATTAAAGATTTATTGTTTAACTCGATTTTAACCAATAAATAGATAAAATCGCGGTAATTATATATAAAAAGAGATCAAATTATGACAAAACCTTTACTTATAGAAATCGGTGTTGAAGAACTTCCAGCAGTTCCACTTTTAAAAGAACTTAAAAATATTGAAACAAAATATGCAAAAATTTTAGAGAGTCATTCACTTCTTTGTGATTTTGAATTTTACTATACTCCTAGACGTTTAGTAATTTGGCATAGAGAGTTCAAAGTAAAACAAGAAGATTCTGTTGAAGAGTTCTTTGGTGCACCGCTAAAAGTTGCATACAAAGATGGTGAACCAACTCCTGCAGCAAATGGTTTTGCAAAAAAATGTGGTGTGACTCTTGACGAGTTAAGTTCTACTGATAAGGGTGGAAAAGAAGTTCTTTACTATAAAAAAGATGTAGCTGGTAAAGAGTCTACAGCGCTTCTCCCCGAGATAATAGAATCTTGGATTGAGTCTTTAGAGTTTGGTAAGACTATGAGATGGGGAAGTTCAAGTGAGAGTTTTATTCGTCCTATACGATGGGTAAATGTTATGCTTGATGATGCACTTGTACCTCTAACTCTTTTTGGTGTAGAGTCAAGTAAAGTAACTTTTTTACATCGTATAGCAAAGTTTGGTGCACTTGAAGTAAGTGGTGCTAAAGAGTACTTTGAAGTTTTAAAGGAAGGTGGTGTTACACTTTTTCCACAAGATAGAGCGGAAAAAATAAAAGCTGACTTCGTACAGATAGAAAAAGAGAATGACCTAACTATAGAGATAGATGAAGACCTTTTCGACGAAGTAGTAGCTATTACTGAAAACCCTACTGCATTATTAGGTTCTTTTGACGAAGCATTTCTAAGACTTCCTCCTGAGGTTATCATCACTTCTATGAAAGAACACCAACGTTACTTCCCAGTCTTTAAAGATGGAAAACTAATGAATAAGTTTGTAGTTGTTTCAAATGCACTGACAGATGATTTCAGTGAAGTCATCGCTGGAAATGAAGTAGTTCTTCGTCCACGTTTAGCAGATGGACTTTTCTTTTGGGACAACGATCTTAAACGCGGTCTCTCAACTGAGGGGCTAGAGAAAATCACTTTCTTTAAAGGTCTTGGGACTGTTACAGATAAGATAGAACGTGAAAATGTAATTGCGAATAAACTCTTTGATACATTTGGTCTTTCATGTAAAAAAGAAGATCTTAACCGTGCTGTAGCTTTAGCAAAAGCTGACCTTATGAGTGAGATGGTTTATGAGTTTACAGAACTTCAAGGTCTTATGGGTGGTTACTATGCAGCAAAGCAGGGTGAAAGTGAAGAAGTAGTTACGGCTATAACTGAACAGTACTTACCAGATGGTGAAGACTCAGCACTTCCTTCTACTCCTTTAAGTGCTGTAGTGGCTATGAGTATTAAGCTAGATACTCTTTTAGCACTTTTCTCAGTAAACCAAATCCCTACAGGTTCTCGTGATCCATTTGCACTTCGTCGTGCTGTAAATGGTTTAGTTAGAATCGTAAATGAGTTTGAGTTTAACTTTGACATTGTAGAGACTATGAAAGAGTTAGCTAAGAACTATGGAGAGATAGACTTAGAGAAGTTAGAGAACTTTATACTTGAACGTATTAAACGCTACTACACAGTAAATCCATCTATCATTGCAGCAGTTCTTGCTTCTGGAGAGAGAGACTTACTAGCAATGGGTAAAAAGATAGATGCCCTTAATAATCTTGTAAACTCAGAAGGTTTTTCTGAAGTAAGTGCTACATTTAACCGTGTTGCAAACATAGTAAAAGATTTAGATCTTAACACTATCATTGCTATTGATCCTGTGAAGTTTGAAGAAGATGCTGAAAGTGTACTCTTTAAAAGATTTACAGAAGTGAATGAAGCAATTTATAGTTCTTATGAAGAGGAGTTAGATGCTCTTCTAGGTCTAAAACCAGAACTAGATAGTTTCTTTACAAACGTAATGGTAAACGCAGAAAATGAAGGTGTGAAAAACAATAGAAAAGCACTTGTTGCTACTATTTATAAAAGCATTTTAAAAATTGCAGATATTAAAGAGGTGAGTGTTTAAACACTCCACCTTTCATCTTTAAAAATGATTTCCTCATCAAGTTTCACAGTTGTAGTATCTACAAATACATCAACATGAAATTTTCCATCTCCACGTTTAAATCCAGGTTTACCATACATTCCATGTTTCTTCCCTAAAGAGAGATGTACACCACACATACGTTCATAAGTTCCAGTATCACTCACCGTTCGAGTTTTACTAAAAGCACGGTTAAGACCAAAGCCTAGCTCTCTTACCCAGATAGTGCCTTCACCTTCACGAATAAGGTCTAAGACTTCATCAAATGCAGGTGTAGTGTTTTCAGTTGCTATTACCTGACCTTTTTCTATTATAAGTGTTGCTGGAGTTCTTGGTTTGTTTATTTGGTAGCTAGTATCACTAAAGATAAAGATTTTAACACGGCCATGAAGAGACTCTAAATCTTTAGCTTCTGTGAATACTTCGCCTATAGGAAACTGACCACCAGTATTTACCATAGGAGCATAGTCACCGATGTTAAGTTTTGCAGTTTCAAAAGCACAGTCATAGTAAAGATACTCTCCATGACTCTCTATAATAGCTGAAGATGAAGTGTCTATCTTAGCTTTAAGTGCTTGACCAACTCCTCTATAGTACTCTTTGTCGTAATCAAGTGAGTCAATGTAACAAGGAACTTCACTCTCATCCATACGACTAAGATGAGGATGCTCTATAACTTTTATTTTCTGTTTAAAAAGTTCTACACGAATTCTAAAAGCATCTAAGCGAAAGTTAGTTGATTGTATTAGGGCTACAAAGTCAGACTCTTGTAAGGACTTTAGTATTTCTAAAATCTTTTCAGCTTCTGTAGCATTGAAGTCAATAAATATTGCATTAGGAAGGGCTTCTTTGTATGCATTGTAGAGTATGTTTGAAATAACGGAGTTAGTATCATACACAACTACTGCATTTTGTTCGTCAGTATGTTCAAAAACATCTTTGATAATGCCTCTTATATTTTCACTCGCTTTTTCTCTTATACTCTCTGTATTATTCATATTACTGCCTTAATAATTGCTATTAAAATTATAACTAAAAATAAAGATATAATATATGATGAAAATTAAAAATATAATTACAACTTTACTCCTCTCTACTCTCTGTTTAACTGCCAATATCCAGATAATACAAAATAGTGCAAATGTTATAGCTGTTGATACAAAAGGAACAAGCGGAAGCTACAACTTTTATGTAACTCTCCTTAGTGATGAAACGGGATGTAATCAGTATGCTAATTGGTGGGAAATTTTAGATGAAAATGGAAACTTACTATATAGACGTATCTTAGTACATTCACATCCAGATGACCAACCTTTTAGGCGTGGAGGTAGACGGGTAAATGTAACACCTTCACAAACACTCTATATACGTGCACATATGAATACAAGTGCTTATAATGGGGATGTTTTTAAAGGGAGTGTCTCTCACGGGTTTATTAAAAGTGAAGATAGTATAAAAAACTCTTCTATAGTAGAATCTCTCGCCCCTCAACCAAATGGATGTCTTTTTTAATACCTTTTATCGCTATAATACCTCTATAAAATAACAACGATAGAGGTCTTCTTGAAAATCATAAACTTATTACTAATAACTACTTTTATAACTCTTTCATTAAATGCAAATGTTAAAGAGTCCATTGTTAAGATATATACTGTTGCAAAAGTTCCAAATTACAATACTCCTTGGAACACTACTATTCAACGCTCTCATGGGTCTGGAAGTATCATAAGTGGAAACCGTATACTTACAAATGCACATGTAGTTGCAAATGAGACTTTCTTAGAAGTAAAAAAGTATGGAGATACTCGGCGTTATGAGGCAGAGGTTGAGTTTATTTCTCATCAAGCAGACTTAGCACTTCTTACAGTAAAAGATAAATCATTTTTTGAAGATGTAGATAGTCTAGAGTTAGGAGAACTACCTAAGGTTCAAGAAGAAGTAACTGTATATGGTTTTCCAATGGGTGGAAACTCTCTAAGTGTTAGTAAGGGAATAGTATCTCGTATAGAACATAATACTTATGCACACTCAAGAGAACAGTTCTTAGCTATACAGATAGATGCTGCTGTTAATCCTGGAAATAGTGGTGGTCCTGCTATAAGTGATGGAGAGATAGTAGGTGTTGTAATGCAACATGTATCTAAGAGTCAAAGCATAGGGTATTTAGTCCCCTCTGGAATTGTAAAGCACTTTTTAAAAGATGTCTCAGATAGAAAGTATGATGGTTTCGCACACTTAGGAATAGGGACACAGAAAATGGAAAGTATGGCACTAAGAAGTGTTTATAAGATGGATGAAGAGACTACTGGGGTAATGGCTATAGATATCTCTGAAATGTCATCACTTTATAAACTTTTAAAGGCAGGAGATATACTTCTTAGTATAGATGGCCATGATATTAAAAATGATGGGACTGTAGAGTTTACGGAAGATCAGTATACTTCTTTTATGTACTATATAGACCAAAAACAGATAGGGGAAAGTATTGAGTTTGAGATACTTCGTGATGGTGCAAAAAAGGTACTTAAAGTTAGACTTGAAAATATAGCAGATGATGACCTTTTGGTTAATACAGTAGAACATGATGTAATGCCTAGGTATACTATATACGGTGGGTATGTATTTTCACCGGTCAGTAGAAACCTTCTTATAAAGTCTCGTGCCTCTATGAAGTTAAAGCTACAAGCAAGTAAGTGGGCTACTGAGAAAAGAGATGAGGTTGTTGTTCTTTTAAAAGTTTTAGCAGATAAGACAAATAGAGGTGATCATAGTTTTTCTCTTTGGATGATAGAGAAGATAAATGGAAAAACTTTTAAAGACTATGCTGCATTTAAAGAGTTACTGAAAAGTGCAACAGAAGAGTACATAATACTTGAAAATGCTGAAGGTACTAAAATTGCAATAAATAGAGAGAAGGCACTTGAAGCAAACGAGAAGATACTCAAACGCTACAGCATACCAAAACTCTCAAGTGAGCTATAGTTTGTATGATATAGCGGTAATAGGTGCAGGTATAAATGGTTGTAGCATAACTCATGAATTAACAAATGCAGGAAAGAGAGTTGTTTTGTTTGATGAAGGGGGAATTGCTAGTGGAGGAAGTGGTGCTGCTGGTGCATTTATAAGTCCTAAGTTTTCAAAAGCAGGAGAGTTAAAAGAGATACTTCACGATGCATTTCTTTACTCTATGGAGTTTTATGAAAAGAACTTCCCAAAACTTCTTCGAAAGTCTCCTCTTCTTCATATAGCTAAAGATGAGCTTGACGATACGATACTTCGTGTATATAAAGAACATACAGACTTAGAACTTTTAGACTTAGAGAGTCAGACGAGAGAGTCTATTTCCATAAATGCTGGAATAGTCAATGCAAAGCCTATGTGTGAAGCACTAGCTAAGTCAGCAAAGTTTATAAAACAGAAAGTTGAGAGTTTAGAGTATGACGATGGTGTATGGGTGATAAATGAAACATATACTGCTAAAGAAGTTGTTTTAGCAACAGGTGCTTATAAGACAGTAATACAAGAACCATATATACAACTTCGTGGTGTATGGGGACATCGTATAGATATTAAAACATCAACACCAAATCCTCACTCTATTCATCAGTTTGTCTCCATCTCTCCTAGTTCTAATGGTGAGTTAGCAATTGGGGCAACACATAATGTTCACTATCATCCCCAGACTACTAGTGAAGAGTATGATGTAAAAGAGGGGAGAGCAGAATTACTAGAAAAAGCATCAAGAAGTATAAATCTTGATGAGGTCGAAGTTATAAGAGATTATACAGGTTTACGTTCAGGCTCTTTTGACTATATGCCACTTATTGGCTCTTTAGTAATGTCTGAGGAAACCCTGCAAAATAAGAGTATAAACTTTTATACAAAGAAGCCTGATTTTACAGAATATAGCTATTATCCTAATCTTTATATGATAAATGGAAGTGGGGGATATGGGTTTGTTTTAGCTCCGTATTTGGCGAAAAAACTGAGTGAATATATATTAAGTTCAAAAGAAATATCACCAAGATTAACTCCTTCAAGATTCTTTTCAAGATGGGTAAAAAAGTTATAAGATCTAAATAGTTATAATAATTTTTTATATTTAGTGATAAAAATGTGTTAAATTTGGGTATAATTAATACAAATACTATCCTAAACTATCACGAGGTCCTATTTGAAAAGATTTATACTCCCAGTTTTATTTGCCACAACATCACTTCTCGCGTTTGACACACGTTCACATGTTTGGATTTCTCAACAGGTTATTAATGACTTAGAGAAAGATGCTAAAGTAACTATCGCTCCTTTTGGAGAGTTTGACGTTGACCCGTCTATCGTTTCTGCTATCCTCGAAAACAAAAGTACATACCGTATGGGTAACATCGGGCCTGATGGTTTTCCTGATGTTGTTGGTGGACAAGTTACTGTACATCCTGGTCTTGAAGATGGTTACATTGATGATGATACTGAGAGCTTAGTACATGGTTGGAAAAGTGATGAGTGGTTTGCATGGGTACTTTCAAAAGCTCAGACACCACAAGAAAAAGCATTCGCTTATGGTTTTTTAGGTCATGGTGCTGCTGATACATTTGCACATACTTATGTAAATATGTATGCTGGTGATATCTTTGATATGAATGATGGTGAGACAGATGTTGAAAAACGTCATATTTTCTTAGAAAAATTTATCAGTGATAGACTTCCTCCAATGGAAGATGAAAATGGTGCTTACCTTGGAGAGCCTTATCAATTAGTAGCTGTAAATGATGAGCTTCCAATTGGCTTTATTAAAAGTACACTTCTTATGAATGAAACAGTATCACAACAGTATGCACTTTCAGGTACTGCTAGTTATCTTTCTATGATGTATGACTTTCGTGAAAAAATTGCTGCTTTAGATGACGATAATACAGAAACAACAGTAAATGAAGATATTACTGAAGCAAAAAGTGAATGTGATAGCTCTTGGTATCCTGGAAAGTATATACTTTCTATCTTTAAATCAAAAGATGAAGCTTGTGAAGAAGAGAATTATCTCAAACAAAAACTTTCAAAACTTTCAACTTTAAAAAGTAAATACTCTTTAAATACTTATAGTTTCAAAAAGGCTTGGTTAGAGCAGATTGACCATGCTATCGATGAGTATATAAAAGCATCATCTCGTATGAGTCAAGGTTTTATGAATCAAGATGGAGATACTTACTCTCAACTTACTGACTGGATGACTTGTTACGGAACATCATTTACTGATCCTACAACATTAGGTTCAAAAACAGTAGAAGGAAGTTGTAATATTTCTAATGAAGTGAAGTCAAAACTTTCATTTTTAGATGATGTAAAATCAAAAGTAGATTTTACACTTCTTTCTAAACTTAAAGGTAAGGTTAATGGACTTTCAGACTCTTTAGGTAATGAAATTATCTCACTTATTGGGGTTGCCGCTTTAGAAATTATTACAGTTCGTGATCAAGCTGTGAGTGAAGACTCTTTAGATGAGCAGTTTGGAATGGATGAGAGTGAAAAACACCTTTTACTTATAAATGACATCTCAACTCGTGTAAAACTTGAAATGGGTCTAGACATGAATGGTGAGTTAAATCCTGATATGTACCATGTTCTTTATAATGCGGTAGTTTTAAGTAAGCTCTCTTTACTTTCTGCAGAGCAGATAAACTTACTTATTAGTCGTGCCCAAGCTGACAGTGTATATCAGTATGATGTAAATACAGAGAACTTTAACATTCTATTTAATAGTATAAAAACTATAGATGGAAATCATCAGTGGATGCATAAAGCACCACCATATCCACGAGTTAGTGGTTTTGATGATGTAATGGATCACTATTATGGTTATGATGCAAATGAAGATGCAACAAAAGGATTTAAACTTTTTGAAACAAATACATTACGTTTTGATGTTTTCAACAAAATATTTAAAGGACCTTTATCTTTAGGTTTAGAAACACCAGCCGTTATACATCAACCAACAATTCTAGATGCATCATATCCTTATGTATCTTGTGAAGCTAATCCATTCCCAGATGGAGTTGATGATAAACGTTGTGAAATTCTTATACAGCCAATAGATAATAATGATACAAACATAACAACTCCTCCTACAGAGGAAGAAGAAAGTTGGTGGAATACTCTTATTAGTTATTTAACTGATATTGTAATGAACTATTTTGATACTCTTGTAGGTCAAGAAAACATTATTTCAACTACTGAGACTGATACTAGTGTAGAAGTTATAACAACAGTACCTGATGATGGAATAAAATTTTAGGAATGATGATGAAATATATAATACCAACTTTAATGCTACTCCTGCTTGCAGGTTGTGGTAGTAGTGATAGTGAAAAGACAGAAACACCAGTTGTTCAAACACCAGTAGTTATAGATATGAAACAAGATGTAAGTTATAGTGTCTATAAGGGTGATGAACTGAAGAAAACATCAAGTGATGCGAAAGTTTCTATTACAAAAGCTTTACAAGGAGATGCTACAACTGTAGTTCTCCTAGAAGGAACTGCTCAAATAACAAGAGCAGAGTAGTTATCTAATCTTAATTATTTTATGAGGAGTCTCTTTGAAGACTTCTTTAAATGCATTTGCTCGAACCTCTTTCATCTTTCCAGTTGCTACTGGTAAAAGAAAATAAGCCATCTCAATAGCCTCATCCGGATCATAATTGTTATCGTGTAAGAAAAGAACCTGCTTCTCTAGTTGTGTTACCTTTTGCGCTAGTGCACGAGCATAAGCGATGATAGCCTTATGATGTCTATCATATTTATGTCCCATTCCTAGAAATACAAACTTCCCACTCAATCTAATATTTGGTACATCTAAATAGTTTAACTCTCTATCATAACGAGTGAACTGTGTAGAAGTTAGTTTATCTAAGTCAGAATCAAACTCTTCGATGATAGGTGTTGGAGCAATGTTAGAACGGTTATAGCTAAAGAGATATTTTATCTCTACTAGTTTACCAGGGTAAATATTTTTAAGACCTGCGTTTAGTACATAACTCATAGGGTTTTCTTGAAGAGGTACAAACTCATCATACTGCTCAAATCCATCTTCTTGTAAGTGGGGACTCATAGTATATCCTACTGGAATGAGTTCAGGGTTATATAAAACAACTGTTCCACATACATGTTTACGCTTCTTTTTAAGCATATTTTCTAAATCGGCAGGAGTGATAAGATCATCTTCTCCATCATTTAAGTAGATATAATGACCATTAATGTAGTCCATATCAAAATTTGTTGTAAACTTTCCAAATATTTGCATTGTTTTTCCTATAATTATTGATGGAAGTATACTATAATTTGCTCCATGATATATATAGCATTCCTTATTTTTACATTTTTGATTTTAGCCTTTACTTTTTACAAGTGGCAATTTTTTATGGTTTTTACACCGACCTATCATCGAGAGGGTAAATTATGCGATAATTGTTCCCTTTTGAGTATTACTACAGATGATGGCATAGAGCTTGAAGGTGTAGTATCTGAACCTACTGATGCAACTGAAACACTTTTAGTCTTTGTTGGACGTTCCCATGATGCTGTGGGTATTATAAATAAACTTGCAGCTACTTATGCTCATGTTCGAGTAGTGAGTTTTAATTACCGTTCTTATGGAAAAAGTAAGGGGAGTGTAAATGAGCAAAATATTTTTAGTGACGGGCTTAAAGTTGCTCAGTTAGTTGAAAAAAACTATGGAGAGTTCTCTTTACTTGGTTATTCTCTTGGTTCAAGTGTAGCAGCACATGTCGCAACAAAACAGAAATTAAAAAATTTATTTCTAATAGGGGCTTTTGATTCT
>Ga0256826_1002117_pt1 | contig 12228 bp, 8 predicted proteins | sample CV79metaG_FD_185975 | JGI IMG/M metagenome (GOLD analysis project Ga0256826, IMG submission 185975) | Hydrothermal vent microbial communities from East Pacific Rise, Pacific Ocean - CV79 | ecosystem: Environmental > Aquatic > Marine > Hydrothermal vents | place: Pacific Ocean: East Pacific Rise... | reverse complement strand
CATCAAAAAGAGCATACTTACCAAAACCTGTGCCAAAAGATATTTTAGAAAAAATACTTCAAGCATCTGCACAAACTCCAAGTGGTGCAAATATGCAACCATGGGTTGTCTATGCTGTAACAAATCAAGATATTTTAAAAAAAGTTGGTGATGCTGTTATCAAAAAAATGGATGAGGGTATTTTAAATGACCAATTTATTCAATATTACCCTATAAAATGGGTAAATCCCTATAAAAAGCGCCGTATAGTAACAGGTGCGGGTCTATATAAACTTATGGGTGTAGATAGAAAAGATAACGACACAAGAATAGAGATGTGGAAAGACAACTTTAGATGGTTTGGAGCGCAAACTGTTATATTTGTATGTACAGATAAAGCCAATATTGAGGAATCACAAGGTGCTTTAATAGATTGTGGTGCATATATGCAAAGTTTGATGTTAGCTTCTCAAGAGTTTGGCATAGAGAGTTGTCCACAAGGTTCTACTACTGAATTTGGAAAAGTGATAGCAGATGTTTTAGAACTTCCAGAGAATTTAGCACTTTTATATAGTGTTGTTTTAGGCTATGAAGATAAAGAAGCAAAGATAAATAGCTATCAACCTGCTCGTGTTAAGGTTGAGGATAGTGTAACTTTTATAGACTAATATAGAAAAGGAGTTTAGATGTTAATAAATTACTCTTTGTCCGACAAAGGATTAAAAAGATTAAATAATGAAGATGCTATTTATACTAGCTCTTTGTTAACTCTAGTGTCAGATGGTATGGGTGGACATGAAAAGGGTGAGGTTGCTAGTAGTCTCATTATAGAGGAGTTTACAAAAATATTTGATGATAAAAAAAAAATTATAGATACTGATATAGAAAAATTAATTTCAAATACAATAAAAAATTCTCATCAAAAAATCACTCAATATGCAAAAGAAAATAGTATAACGACTACAATTGGAGCAACTTTAGTTGGGTTACTTGAATTTAAACATAGTAAATTAGCTGTTTTTCATTTAGGGGATTCTCGTTTATACCGTATTAGAAATAAAAAAATAGAAGCATTAACAACGGATCATTCTGTATATGAAGAGATGCTAAAAACTCAAAAATATACAAAAGAAGAGATGTCAAGAATCAAAAAAAACAAGATTACAAAAGCTGTTGGAAATTTTCCATTTATTGAACCAGAAATAAACTTTTTAGATGCAATAGTTGATGATATATATATGCTATGTAGTGATGGTGTAAGTGATCTTTGTAGTGATGAAGAGTTATATCAAATCGTAGTAAAAAATAGGGATGATTTAAAAAAAGCGACTATTGAAATTAAAGAATTGGTCTATTCACAAGGTGCTAAAGATAATTTATCAATTATTTTAAGTATTTATAATTAAATTTATTCATAGGAAAATAAAATGGGTTGTATCGTTTATAAAGCAAAAAAATATGATTTAGGTGAAGAGTTTACTATTGGTCGGGATAAAAAAAGTGATTTAGTAATCACTGAAGGTACAGTATCAAGACACCATGCTGTTTTTAAGCTTATAGGAGATAACTATTACATAATAGATGTAGGAAGTTCAAATGGAACATACAAAGATGCTGAACTTATAAAAACCCCTACATTAGTAACAAATAGAACAGTTGTTCAATGTGGAAATGCTCAAATTATGTTTTATGAAAGAGATAAAGAGGAAGCTATAAATGATGATGAGGATGAAGATGGAACAATGTTAACAGATTCATCTAACTATATAGTCGAATCTATAGTTATGGTAGCAGATATTAAAGGTTATACCTCTTTTTCAGAAAATACGTCTATTAAAAAAGTAAGTCAAATAATGGCAAAATGGTTGAAGATGGTTAATTCTATTATTAAACATTCTCAAGGTCATATCGATAGTTTTATTGGTGATTGTGTTTATGCTAGATGGGATGAAAAAACAGATAAAAAGACCTTACAAAATGTTTTAAAAGTTGTAAAACATATTAGTGATGAAACACGGGAAATAGCATCTTTAGATATTGGAGTAGGGATTAATATCGGTGAAGTAATTATCGGTGCTGAGACTAATAATACAGGTTTAGGCGATACTATTAATACTACTTTTAGATTAGAGGGTGCTACCAGAAAATTAAATACAGATATTTTAGTATCACAAAGAGTAGCCCAAACATTAGAGCTAAAGAAAGAGTTTATAGACTTAGACTTAAAAGGAAAAGAAGCTGTGCAAAAGGTTATTCCAATTAGTTTTAGTGAGATTCATAGTATTGTTTCATAAAAGAAAAAAATAAAATGAGATTTATTAGTATCTTAATTATTCTGTTATTACTAACTTTAAAAGCAGATAATACTCGATGCTATTCTATTGAAATTCTAACTGAAAAGTATACCCCATTAAATTTTAGAAAACTAAATGATGAAATATTTCCTAACTCCTGTAAAGTTTTAAAGATAGAAAATACTCTTTCTGTTCGGTGTGGTTGTTATCAAACAAAAAAGAGAGTGGTTGAAATTTATAAACTTTTCAGAAAAGGTTATCTTGATATTTCTATCAAACAAACAAGTAGACATAGATTTGAAAAAGTAAATTAGCTATGCAGACAATTATTTTCATTATACTCTTTATTTTATATACAATAGTCTTAGCAGATGATATTGACAATGATGGAGTAGAAGATTTTAATGATTATTGCTTAGATACTTTACCTAATATTATTGTTGATAAATATGGATGTTTTATATATATAAGTAACTCTCTTTTAGAAAAAGAAGAGGACCAAAACAATAGTAGTAAAATATCTTTATTTTTAGATTTAAATATTACTAATAAAATTGATATAAATACAACAATAGTAGATAAACAAACACTAAAAAAAGAACCACTTAGCTCTCTTTCCTCTTATGATATTGTATTTCAATATAAATCTGTCATTATAAATATAAATTCATATAATAAACTCAAAGAATATGCTCTATTTTTAAAAGAAAACTCAAAATTCAAGATATTAATTGATGTATATACCGATAATATAGGAAATGCATTTTATAATAAAAAACTATCTCAAATAAGGGCAAATATTATAAAAAAAATATTAATAAAAGAGGGAATAAATAGTAAGGATATTATCGCTCTTGGTAGAGGTGAAAAAAATGCTATTGAAACAAATCTTTCTAAAGAGGGGCGTCAAAAAAATAGACGTATAGAGATTAAAATAATAAAAAAAGAAAGAGATTATATTGAAAATAGATAAAATATTTATAACTTTATTTATAACTTTAAATCTCTCTGCTGAACCTCTTAGAACTATTATTCAAGAGGTTATATCTAAAAATGAGGAGATACACAGTTTAATCCAAGCCTCTAAAGCAACACAAAAAGAGGTAGAAATAGTCTATGCACAATATCTACCAAAGTTAAAACTCTCTACTGAAGTTGGTAGAGAACATACTGCAACCTTTGGAAATCAGGGAAAAAATAAATACCTTACAACAAAATATGCTTCACTTGAGGGAAGTTTAAATCTTTTTTCAGGATTTGAAACAACATATAAGATAAAGGAAAAGAAATTACTTTTTGAACTCTCTAAATTTACATTAAAAGATAAAATGATTAGTATAGCCTACTCTATCTCTTTAATTCATTTAGATATTTTAAAAGCATATAATATTTTACAAGTTATTAGAAAAAATACAAAAATTCATAAAGAAACTTTAGATAAAGTAATTTTAAGATTGGAAAATGGTGTTGGATATGAATCTGATATGTATCAAGCACAATCAAGATTAGATTTTTCAAAAATAAGTGAAATTATGGCAAATAAAAATCTTAAAAATTTAACAATACAGTATAGACGATTAACTGGAAAAAGTCTAAATCTTTCTAAAATGAAATATCCAAAAATAGATGAAAAAATTTTAGATAAAGAAGATTTATATGCTCAAGTGAAAATTGCAAACCCTAAAATTCAAATAGCAAAATTAAAAGTGAAAATTTCCAAGGTAATACATAAACAAACTAAAAGTAAATATTATCCACTAGTTGATTTAGTTGCAACAAAAAACTGGAGTACAAATATTCATGGATTAGAAGAAGATGATAATAGTGAAAAACTTTTATTGAGAATGTCATATAATTTATACAATGGCTATTCAGATAAAAACAAGGATTTAAAAATGCAATATGAATCTATATCAAAGGAACATCAAAAACAGATGAAACTAAAAGATTTTAAAGAGAAACTTTCATTAGCTTATAGTAATTTTATTTTTTTTAATAAGCAGTTAAAACTTATGAAACTTCAATTAAATAATATTCATAAAACACATACTCTTTATAAAAAAGAGTATGAGTATGATAAACGCTCTGTATTAGAACTTCTTAATGTAGAACAGGAATATAATCAAACATACATTAATAAAGTTCAAGTAAAAATAAATAGATTAAAAGCCTATTTTGAGATCTTAGAAATATCGGGATATCTCTTAAAGTATTTTCAGATTGGTGAAAAAATATTATGAAAAAAGAAAACAGTTTTTTAAATAGTTTATCTACTGTTTGTGATATTTATAATAAACAGTGTAATTTAGAAAAAATAATAGATGATTTAGCATATGATAGATCTAAAGATATAGATGAACTTTTTTCATTACAAAACCGATCATTAGCAAAACTTTTTAACCAAGCCTCTAGTAAAGTTGGTTTAAAATCTAAACTTGTTAAAAAAAAACTCTCCGAACTCTCTAAACATAATCTTCCTGTTATTCTTATCTTAAACGATGATATAACAGCTGTCATTACAGAAATAGATCATAATGCTAAACAGTTTAAAGTTATTGATTCTAATTTTGGATTAAATGAGTGGGAGTGGCAAAATATAGATATTATAGCAGAGGATTACTCTGGTTATTCACTTTTAATCCATATTGATGAAAAAAATATTATTAACTCAAATCTTTTAACATTTAACTATCAACATTGGTTTTGGGATAGTCTGAAACATTCAAAATCTATCTATTTTGATGTTCTTCTTGCCTCTTTACTCTTAAATATTTTTGTTTTAATGACCCCCTTATACACGATGAATATCTATGATAGAGTAGTTCCTAATGCTGCATTTGATACATTATGGGTCTTTTCCATAGGTATTGTGATCGTTTATCTATTTGATATTTTGATTAAATATATTAGAATCTACCTTTTAGAGGTTTCAGCTAAGAAAAGTGATACGATTATTTTATCATTACTCTTTAACCATATCTTAAAAAGTAAACTGTTTTACAAATTCAAATCAGTAGGCTCATTTGCAAATCATTTTAGAGAGTTTGATTCTATACGTTCACTTGTGACATCAACAACACTTATTATGTTGATAGATTTACCATTTATATTTATATTTTTATTTGTCATCTACTCTATCGGTGGTAATATTGTTTTTGCTCCATTAGGTGCAATGTTGCTTATCATAATTCTTGCTTTTTCTATTAAAGATCCTCTCCAAAGAAGTGTTCAAAGATCATCTGAATCAGCAGGAAAGAAACAAAATATTTTAATAGAGAGTTTAAACTCTATTGAGACTATTAAAGCGTTTGGATTGTATAGTAAAGTGCAGTATAGTTGGGAAAACCTTGTTGGACAGCAGGTTGCAGATGAGGTACAATCACGATTACTCTCAAACTTAATGACAGTCACTTCTAACTTTATTGTGCAAATTTCTAATGTCACTACTATCATTATAGGTGTCTATCTTATCAGTAAACAGGAGTTAAGTATGGGAGGGTTAATAGCTTCATATATGTTAAGTTCAAGAGCTATCGCACCTATGCATCAGTTGGTAACTCTTATATCTGGATTTGAACACGCTAAAAATGCTTATCACTCTATAGAAAAGATAATGGAAATACCTGAAGATAATAAGAATGTATTAAATTTTATTCATAGAGACCATTTTAAGGGAGATATAGAGTTTAAAAATGTACGTTTTAAATATCCCAATAGTTCTCAATATATCTTAGATGACATCTCTTTTTCTATTAAAGCTGGAGAGAAAGTTTCCATTGTCGGTACAAATGGTTCAGGGAAAAGTACACTACTAAAATTGATTATGGGTTTATATGAACCTGAAAGTGGAACTATTCTTATCGATGGTATCGACCAAAAACAGATTAGCCACTACCATCTGAAAAAAAACATTAGCTATATTCCCCAAGAGATAGTTCTGCTTCAAGGAACTATCTATGAAAATATAGTGGCAACAGCAAGTGTATCTCAAGAACTTTTTTTAGATGCCTGCCAAGCAAGTGGTGTTGATAAATTTATAAATAAAAACAGTTCTGGATACAATTTTGAGGTAGGTGAACGAGGAGAGATGTTATCTGGAGGACAAAAACAAGCTATCGGTATAGCAAGATCATTTATAAAAAAGGATGCTTCTATCATCATAATGGATGAACCAACAAATGCTTTAGATAGTATCAATGAAAATAGAGTGGAAAAATCCTTAGAAACATATATACAAAATAAAACAGTGATTATGGTAACACATAAACAATCTCTTTTAAAATATACTAAAAGATTGATTGTCATTAGAGATGGGAAACTACTACTAGATGGTGAACGTAATGCAGTGATAGCAAAGTTATCTCAAGGAGTTACCTAATGGAAAAATCTGATTTAGAGTATATGGGTAATCTAAGTGCAACAGTTCTTTTAAAAGTAAGTATTACCTATCGTATTATTATTTGGCTTACAATTCTATTTTTTATAAGCTTTTTTCTCTGGGCATATTTCTTGAAAATCGACCATTTAGTACGTGCCTCTGGTAAAGTTATTCCTGTAAGTAAAACACAGATAGTTCAAAGTTTAGAGGGTGGTATCATCTCTAAGATATATATAAAAGAGGGAGATTATATCTCTAAAGGAGAGCCTCTTGTTAAGATAGATGATACAGGTTCTTCTAGCACATTTTTAGAATCAAATCTTCATATTTATGATTTAAAAGCAAAAATCCAAAGATTAAAGGCTGAATCAAAAAACAAAAACTTCTCATACAAATCTTCTAAGAATAGAAAATATAATCAAAAATTAGCCAATGAGAAACAGTTACATAAACAAAACATAGCACTATTAAATCAAAAAATTGTTATTGCTAAAAATAGACTTTTAGAAAAAAAAGATGCTCTCAAAGAGGAGAAAGCAAAAAAGCGTGGATTAAAAAAGAGAGTTCTTCTTATTGAAAAAGAGGTAACTATGAAAAGAACTCTTTTAAAACAGAAAGTAGGATCAAGTGCTGAACTAAACTTAGCAGAACAGAAATTAAGTGCGATGGAACAAGATTTAGATGTATCGATACAAACTATTCAAAAACTCAAAACAGGTATCATAAAAGAGCAAGAGGAGATAAAACAGATTAAATTGGTTTTTCAACAAAAATCGATGGAGAAGTTAAATCAAGTTAAAGCTGAACTTATGAGAATAAAACAGATTAATATCGCTAAAAAAGATATTGTAAGTAGAGCATTAGTACGCTCTCCTGTTGATGGAGTTGTCAATCGTATTCACGTGCATACAGAGGGACAAGTTATAAAATCTGCTGAAAATATTATTGAGATTATTCCTCTTGCAGATAAGTTGATTATAGAAGCTAAAATCCGTCCTTCAGATATAGGTTTCTTAAAAAAAGAGCAAGAAGCCATTGTACGTTTTGGAGCTTATGATTTTACGATTTATGGTTCTCTCAAAGGTAAATTAGTTAATATTAGTGCAGATACTATAGAAGATAAGTTAGACCATCAACACTATTATATAGCTTATATTCAAACTGACAAAGCATATCTTGGAGAGAAAGATAAACTCAATATTATTCCAGGAATGTTAGTGACTATCGATATAGTGAGTGGTAAAAGAACACTATTGCAATATATTTTTAAACCTATACTTCGTGCAAAACAAAATTTTCTAAGCCAAAGGTAAAAAAGATGAATAAACAAGATGATGATGTTACAATTTTAAATGATATGCTAGAAACAGTTATGGATATAGGCGATGATGAAGATGAAACTATTTTTATGAAAGAAGAAGAAGAAGATGATGACGATAATGATGCTACTGAGTTTATGGAAGATAAATTTTTTGAAGAGGATGATGACCCTACTGAATTTGATGGTATAAATAAGGAGTATTTAGAAACACAAATAGATCTAAATACTCTTAGTGATGTAGATAATGTACCACAAGAAAAAGCATCAGTAAGAAAAGCCAAAGATGATGCACTTCCGATAGACTATCTATTTATAGATAAATATAGAATAGAAAAAGTACTCGGACAGGGTGGATTTGGTATCACCTATCTTGCTGAAGAGGAGAGAACTTATAAAAAAGTTGTTATCAAAGAGTATTTTGCAAAAGCATATGTTATTCGAAATGAAGATAATAGTGTTGTTATCAAAAAAGGTCTCTCTCAAAAAGCAAAAGTTGGATATAAAATCTCTCTTGCTATCTTTGTAGAGGAAGCACAAAGTTTAGTAAAGATAACAAGTAAAAGTAAACATAACAATGTCGTCAACTATGTTGCTTTTGAAGAGAATGTAAATAACACAAAATATTTTTTGATGGATTATGAAGATGGTACAGATTTTGATATTTTTTTAAAAGAGAACGGAAAATTAACTCAAAAAGAGATTATTCACTATTCTGTATCTATTCTTAAAGGATTAACTCATATTCATAATGCAGAGGTGTACCATAAAGATATTAAACCTGCAAATATCTATCTAAAAGAAAATAATGAACCGATGCTTATCGATTTTGGTGCAAGTGTTATCTCTGCAGATTTATCAACGCCATCCTATGCTCCGATAGAACAGATTAAAAAACATAGAGATGAATATGGTCCATATACTGACCTTTATGCTTTTGGTGTTATGCTTTATGAGATAGTGAAAGGGAAAAAACCTCCAAAAGTTACAGAGAGAGAAAAAGCATTGAGTTTAGGAAAAAGAGACCCCTATATTCCCCTTTTTAATGATAATACTTTAAAAAAAGAAAAATATAGTAAATACTTTTTGAAAGCTATCGATTGGTCTTTAAAATTTTCCTATGAAGATAGACCTCAAACAGCCATAGAGTTATCAGATATGATATCTGGTACAAAAGAACATAGACAAAGAAGAATAATTTTTGCCTCTATTATGTTTCTCATCGTTACAACTATAGCAACCTTTTTCTATATGCAAGGGGAAGAGGGTTTTATAGGTTTGGATATTAAAGATAGAAAAGCACAGTTAAGAATAGATGGAAATCCAGTAAAACGAACAGTAGATGATCTCTATTTGGTTGATGTAGGAAAACATACAATAGAAGTTTCTAGTGAAGGATTTGTTCCTTATACACAAGATCTCAAAGTTGAAACAGATAAAACTGTAAGTAGAGGAGTGAATCTTATTCCTAAAATGACGAAACTATTTATTGAAACAGCAAAACTTGATGCAGAGGTTTTTATAAATGATGAATATGTAGGGCGTTCTCCTGTAACAATAAATGTCAACTATAATAAAGATAAAATATTTAAAATTAAAGCAAAGAAAAAAGGTTATGATTTAGCAAGTGTAGTAAAAACATATAATCAGTTACTTTTAAATTCAAAAATCAATCTAACTTTACGTAAAAAAGAGGGAAAAATAACTTTTAGAAGTGATCCGGAGGGAGCTATTGTTTATATTGATGGTGATAAAGTAGTTCAAAAAACGATAAATGGAACTGAAATCAGTTTAAAAACACCCTTTAGTATCATCAAACCAATAGGAATATATTCTATAGTGATGCACAAACCAGGATATAAGATAAAAAAGATAAAAGATTATAAAGTAAAAGATAAAGATAAAAAAATTATCAATTATGTATTAGAGTCTAATAAAGTGATCAAAAAGGTAAAGAAAAAGCCTAAAAAAAAGAAGAAGCCTATATCAAATAAATATATTGTTCCTACGATGAAACATATACAGAAAAATTTTTATATAGCAGAATATGAAGTTACAAATGAGGAGATTACACGTTTTTTAAATAGTACAAAATTACCTTATGACAAAATATATAAATATTTTCAGATTCGATCAAAAATCATTTCACGTTTCATCAAAATAGATGATGAGGGCTATTATGTTTTTAATGAAAATTTTAAAAACTATCCAATTACAAATATATCATGGTATGGAGCAAAAGCTTATACTCAATGGTTAAGTAAAGTAACAGGTCGTAAATTTAGACTTCCAACGGGTAGAGAGTGGGCGTATATAGCTAAAAGGGCAGGAAGTAATTTAGAGAGTATAAATCATATCTCTCTTAATAGTGTAAAATCTAAAAAAGCAGATAAACTAGGATTATATGATCTCTATGGAAATGTTTTTGAGTGGTGTGAAAATAAGTTGGGAAGATACTCACGGGAGATTCGTGGTGGTTCATTTAAAACAAAATCATCTTTATATAAATATGATTATAGTAATATGGTTAATGAAAATAGTGTTTCAAATGCTGACTTAGGGTTTAGGATAATAGAAATAAAATAATTTAATGAGATTTAATGAGATATGAGGAGATATTATGAAAGTTGTTGGTGTTGTAGGAACAGTAAAAAAGATAGAAGCAAGTGGTAGAGAAGTAACAATAACTGAAGATACTCCCATAGATGTTAATGACCATATTATAAGTTACTCCTCAAATAGCATCTTACTACTCTCTCATAATAATGCCATTATTAGTGTAGCAAAAGATTTTGATGTAGTTCTTGATGAAGCAACTATCGCTTTATATCAAGAGAGTGTTGAAGAAGAAGTTGAAGAGATAACTGTTATTGAAGAGGAAGTTGAAGAGGAAGATAGTAAAGAGGAGACTCAGACTGTTGATGATAAACCAGAAGATGATAAATCAACCACTAATCAAAACAAAATATCTATGAAGAACTTAAAGCTATTTCAAGATGAAAATAAAACAATAGTAAAATCTGAAGATGAGAGTATTAAACAAACAGAGGCTATATCTGAAATCTCAAGTATGAACGTGATGACTATTGGTGGTGATGAGATTTTAGCTGCTTTAATCAGTTTAAAACAGGGTACCTTTAGCGATGAAAGAGAGCTTGAAGCTTTAAGAGTAGATATATATACAGGTCGTGTAACAGAGATTAATGATGATATAAATATTACTATTAATATTTTAAATGACTCTATTACTGCTCAAAACAATGGAACACCTTTAATCTATGAAGGTCCAAGTGCAATTACAAATCTCAATATTCTTATAGATACTCTTGCCGATTTACAAGCACTTATAGAGAGTCAATCATATGACGAAACACTTAACTTAACACAAGAACAATTTCAAATAATAGGTTTAAATGTAACCGATGTTAATCTTGAATTATTAAACCAAATTATAAATAATAAAACAAGTTTAACACTACTTTCTCAAGATGATGGTTTTGTAGATCATCTAAATTTAGTTGCGACAAGTATAAACACTATTAAATCAGCAAATGACAACGATACAGATAGTACAACTAACAGTATCTCTCTCTCTGATTTAACAAATGTGGGTGTTGTAAGAATTGGTGAAGAATCAAGTGTATCTACTCAAGCAGTAAACACTGTTTTAAGTGATAATAATATAGATGTATTCGATACAGTCTCTTTACAAACTATCGTTGATACCTTAGCAAAACTTAATGAGGTCGAAAGCTCTAATACTCAAACAAAAATAGATGCAACTGATTTAGAAATTCTTGGTATTACACTTCAAGATACAATCACATTTATTACAGATAGTAACACTATTTCTATGATAAACTCCTCTTTAGATGATAGTAACTCACTTGATGTTACTAATGATGTAAAAAATCTTCAAACTATAGCTCTAGCTGTTCAACATGCTTTAGAAAGCGATGCAACAGAAGCAGAACTTCTTACACTAGATGATTTATTAGCACTAGGTCTTAGGAACACGAATAATGAAATAATTCAAGATAATAAGATTTTAAATCTTATCAATGATTCGATTAATGATACACAAAGTGCAGATATTAAAGAGAATGGCAAAGAGATAGTTAATCTTCAAAAGATAGCTATCGCTGCTGAACATATCATTAACAGTGATAATACAGAATTAGAATTAACTACTTTAGATGATTTAGAGTTTCTTGGAATCAGAGATAGTGAAGGAAATATCTTTACAGATACTAAAATCC
>Ga0256826_1002116_pt1 | contig 12228 bp, 9 predicted proteins | sample CV79metaG_FD_185975 | JGI IMG/M metagenome (GOLD analysis project Ga0256826, IMG submission 185975) | Hydrothermal vent microbial communities from East Pacific Rise, Pacific Ocean - CV79 | ecosystem: Environmental > Aquatic > Marine > Hydrothermal vents | place: Pacific Ocean: East Pacific Rise... | reverse complement strand
CTATTCTCTTTAGATATATGACCACAACAAGAACATTTTTGAGAAGTAAATTTTGGGTTAACCTCAATAACCTCTCCACCTTTTCTCTCTGCTTTATATTTAAGCATCTCAAAAAAGAGTCCCCAAGATTGTTGAGTAATTGCCCTATTTAATCCTCGTTTTCCACTTGATTTTTTAGGCTCTTTTAGAGTTCCTGTTGCACTTTTGGTCATATTTTTTATCTTTAACTTCTCTATCACTATAGTTTGGTTCTCACTTGTGATTTCATTTGAGAGTTTATGTAAAAAATCTTTTCTTTTGTTGGCTATTTTTAGATGTACTTTTTGTAGTTTCTGTTTTGCTTTGGTTCTATTATTTGAACCTCTCTTTTTTCTTGAAAGTGATTTTTGAGCTTTTTTCATTTTTTTGATGACTCTATCAAGTTTTAAAGGCTTAAATATTTTTCCATTGCTTAATGTAGCAAATAGAGCAACACCAACATCTATTCCTACTTTTTTACCATTATGTTTTGGCTTTTTGAACTCTTCTCCATCATCAAACAGGAGTGAAGCGTGATATTGATTTGCCTCTTTTGAAACTGTAACTGTTTTAAGCTCTCCCTCAAATTCTCTAAAACCTCTTATCTCTATTAGTCCTATTTTAGCTAAAAATAGTTTTTTCTCTTTTATTTGTGCTGTTGTTGTTTGATAGGAGTATCTTGAATGGTGTCTATTTTTAAATTTGGGATAACCTCTTTTTAATTTAAAAAATCCTTGATAGGCTTTATCCATATTTTTGATTGATTGTTGCAGAGCAGTACTATCTACCTCTTTTAACCATTCAAAATCAGTTTTTTTCATTTTTGGTAGCTCTTTTATTAAACTAAAACAGCTTATTGAGGTTTTATCATTTTCATAGGCTTTGATTTTCTTCTCTAACATCTGATTATATACAAACCTAACTGAGCCAAATGTTTTTTCTAATATAGTTTTCTGTTCTTCATTTGGGTAGAGTCGAACTTTTACTATATTTAACACTTCTACTCCTTCTGATTTGATGTTTAATATTATATCCAAAAAACACTAAAATAAACAAAAAAAAATATTATTTTATTTACAATTTATGCTTTCATTCACCACCTGAAAGAGGTGGTTTTTCGCTATTTTGTGATAAAATTTGACCCTTATTCCCTTGCAAAATGTTAAAAATACCAAAACCAAGAGAGCATAACATCGCTCTCTTGCTCTCCATCTAAATCTTTATACTCATATTTAAAATTAATAGCCGATTTCTGGTCAAAACTATAGGTTATAAAGGGTTCTGCTTTTTTTATCTCTCTATCTTCAGTGAACCACTCATGTGAAGCAGTGAATCCTAGCTTTAGCTTTTTTGATGGGTTATAGAATAGACCGATGTTTCCTGCTATGCTATGCTCTTCATTTTTTCGGTAGTAGATAGAGGGGGTAATGGTGGCAAAGCCATAGAGGTTGTCTCTGCCAAGTGTTACACCTGCACCTGCTGTTATATAGCTGTTTAGTTCATTTTTAAATATCCGTTTTGCACCTAGTGCCACTTGCCATGAGATGGGTTTAAAAATGGCATCTTGAATGGCATAGGATTTGATGTTTAAAAAGTCTATCTCTTCTAAAAAAATATTGTTATCTTTATACTCTATGGCAGTGTTTAAAAAGCTGATGTATGCCCCTGAAATATAGCCGTTGTCATTGTCGTAAATATCATGATAAGAGACTTTTGCTCGTACTTTAACTATTTTGTCGGTCATATACGATAGAGATGCTTTAGAAGAGAGGTGTCCATCTTTGGGAGATGAGGGAGTGGGAATATCTTTTTTATCTACTTTTCCAAGTCTGCTTCGATAGCGAAGAATTTTTAAAAATTTTGGAAGATACTCTTTTTTAGATATTTTATTCTCTGAACGTCTTATTTTTAAGAGTGCTGTTGCCAACTCTAATGAGGCAATTTTATCTTCTTTGGTTAAATTTTCTATCTTTGAAAAATTATAATCATTGCTTTGTGCAAAATCTAAGGCTTTACTGTTATTTTGAATGGCTTCACTTAGGGCTAAAATCTTTTTACGTTTCGATGGGCGATAGAGTGTTTTTTTAACCAATTTTTTATTAACAACTGCCCTTAGGGTATCAATGGGGATGGCTTTAAAGTTAAATTGATTGGTTAAATTGCTCTTTTTTGTTGCTACTTCTATAAGCCATAATAGATTATAAGAGCAGTTTTCTGCTAAAAAAAAGTAGTCAGCATAAAAGTGGCGAATTTCAAAAATATGTAGCACCATTCTATCTATCTGTTCTTGGGTTAAATCTAGGGTGTATTCCCAAATATCACGCTGTTCTAAATCGGAGTATTCTTTGAGCTTTTTGTAATAGGGGTCAATTGAATAACGCCCTTTATAACCACCAAACAACCCTTGATAGGCGTAGACAAAACCGTTGTCTTTGGTGGTTTGTGCAGTATAGTTTACAGCATAAGAGAGTAGAGGAGTATCGGGGTTATTGTCTATTCTTAAAAAAGTGTGACCAAATGCAGAAGCAGGGGAGTTGATATGTGCTGATGCCAAAATAAGAGTAACATGTTTTGCACTAAGCTCTTTTAGCTCTTTTTTTAGTGATGTACATTTGGGTATTTTTATCTGCTCTTTAAGTGTTGGAATCTGCTCTAAAATCCAATTTGAACGAGAAGGATAACGACAAAGCGTTGAGTTTTCATCATCACTTTTATCAGAGATAAGTTTTTTTATAGAGGCTTTTAGTTCGGCTTTTGGATTGATTTTTCCATCTTTGGCAAAAAAGAATCTTTTGTCATCAATTTCGCTCTCTCCATTTTTAAAATGTAATAATCTATGCCATTGTGCTGTTTTAGAAAGTTTATTGATGGTTAAAGATAAGTTAGTATTGGAAAAGAGAAGTGTTTGGAATAGAAGTAATCCAAAAAAGAGTTGAATTTTAATTTTTAATTTTTTTATCATAATCAAACTTTATTAATTTTTTTAAAAAGAGAAATAGTATATCATGAAATGATAAATAAATTTATAAAAGATATAATAATATCTTATTACACTATGAAAGGTTTATTAATGAATTTGACCCAAAATCAGCTAGATACATTTAATAGCAATGGATTTTTAATTTTACCTAATTTTTTAGATAAAGAGAAATGTGAGGCAATATTGGATGTAGCACTTGTTCATTTGAAACATAAAATTGAGCCACTTGAGACAGAGGTTGATTATGGGAATAAATCACAAGAGTATCGTACTCAAATAGGTGATTACTCTAGTATTGAAAAAAATCGAGAGGTGACGGTTAGACGGCTTCGTCAAGTCTATGATAGAGATATTCTGTTTAAAAATTGGATGGAGAATAAAAAAATTCGACCTATTTTAAAGCAGATTTTAAAAGATGATGTTGTTATTACCTTGGCACATCATAACTCTATTATGACCAAGATGCCCTATACCAGTACCAAAACAGAGTGGCATCAAGATAGACGTTATTGGTCATATGATGGAGATAATTTGGTTAGTGTTTGGTTGGCTTTAGGGGAAGAAAATGCAGAGAATGGTGTATTGTCTTTTATTCCCAAGAGCCATACCATGAAATTTTCAGAGGAGCAGTTTGGAGAGAAAGAGTATTTTAATTTAAATCATCCTAAAAATGTGTCACTTATAGAAACAGAGCAGAGTTCTGCTTTAAATAGGGGGGATGTGGTTATTTTTCACTCTAAGCTTTTGCATCGAGCAGACGCTAATAAGACGGATAAGGCGAAGGTATCATTTGTTTATACGGTTAAAGGAAAATCTGTAAATGTTATTAAAAATAGTCGTTCTGCACAATATTCTGAAATTTTTTTAGATTAGACTTGACAACTTAAGATAAGATAAGCTATAAATCGTTTAGTTTAGATTATCGACTAGATATTCTATAAACATAATTGATGTATAATACTTGCATTAATTGAAAATTTAAATTAAGGATATAAAAATATGGCAACATACGTAGAACTAACACAAGAGAATTTTGATTCAACAATCGCAGAGGGTGTAACAATGGTAGACTTTTGGGCTCCTTGGTGTGGACCTTGTAGAATGATTGCTCCAGTAGTAGAAGAGTTAGCAAATGACTTTGATGGAAAAGCTACAATTGCAAAAGTAAACACAGATGAGCAACAAGAAATTTCTGTTAAATATGGAATTCGTTCAATCCCAGCAATTCTTTTCTTTAAAGATGGTGAGCTTGTAGACCAAATGGTAGGTGCTGCTTCTAAAGAGGCATTTGCTGAAAAAATCAACGCTCAATTGGCGTAATTTTTCTACTCCTGTACACTTGTATGGGAGTATCTTTTATGTTCGATGAAATCGAACCTACTTCTCTCTATTAAACAACTTTACAAAAATATTAAATACTCAAGGATTTTACAATGTTAGATTGTGCAATTATTGGTGGAGGACCAGCAGGTCTTACAGCAGGGCTTTATGCAACTCGTGGTGGTTTACAAAATGTAACCCTATTTGAAATGGGGCTTCCAGGTGGACAGATTACCCAAAGTTCAGAGATTGAAAATTATCCTGGTTTTTTTGAACATGACAAGACAGGTATGGATTTTATGGATACTTGGCAAAAACAGTGTTTTCATTTTGGTCTTAAACATGAGATGAAAAAGGTAGAACGTGTTGCCAAAACAGGCGAACATTTTACAATTACGCTTGAAGGTGGAGAGACAGCAGAGGCATTAACCGTTATTGTCTGTACTGGTTCAACACCAAAAAGAGCAGGTTTCAAGGGCGAAGATGAGTTTTTTGGAAAAGGTGTAAGTACCTGTGCCACTTGTGATGGATTCTTTTATAAAAACAAACCTGTAACCATTCTTGGTGGTGGAGATACAGCACTTGAAGAGGCTTTTTATCTCTCTAATATCTGTTCAGATGTCTATGTAGTTCATCGAAGAGATGAGTTCAGAGCAGCTCCACCAACACTAGAGAGAATTAAAAGAAAAGAGAACATTCACCTTATTACAGATTCTGTAATAGAAGAGGCGTATGGTGGTGTTATGGGTCTTGATGGTGTGAAAATTAAGAACATTAAAACAGAAGAGATTACAGATATGGCAAATACAGGTCTTTTTGTATTTGTTGGTCATAATGTAAACAACTCTGTTTTAAAAGATGAAAATGGTGAGTTTATCTGTGCCATGAATGATTGGGGTCAAGTGATTGTAGACCTTAGCATGAAAACCAATGTAGCAGGTCTATTTAGTGCAGGAGACATGAGAATCCAAGCACCAAAACAGGTTGTTTCTGCTGCTGGAGATGGTTCAATTGCTGCGTTACAAGTAATCTCTTACATTCAAGAACTTTCTTAATTACAACTGGGTAGTTGAGCAATATTATATGGTTAGAAGGATAGATTACTATTCCTCTCTAACCACTCTCTACACTTAACCACATCTAAAATATCACTACCATAACCATTGCCAATATTAATCAAGCTATCATCATTAAAAATGGTCATTTTAACCCCACCAATAACAGGTTGAAAGCTTTTAATATGGTACGATTTTTTATTTATAACAATTAATGCTCCTATAAATGGAATTAGTGTTGATATATCGGCAGGTTTTTTCTCGTTGATAAGGTTGTCAACTCGGTGTTGATGGTCAAATAGCCACCTCCAGAAGTTGTCAACTTGTCGTGGTTGGTCTATGAGCTTGGGTTTTTTATTGGGTAGATAGATGCTAAGTCGGCTATAACCATTAATATAAAATTTGGTTTCAATACTCCAACCATCGCTGTTTTTTACACCATTACAGATGGCTTTTCCACTTCTAGCATATTGGCGAATAATCTTTTCTCTGAAAGTTTCTATATCTTTCTCTTTTTGCTTCTCTTCTTCTATCGAGCCTTTTTCTACTAGCTCTAAACGCTCTTTTAGCTCTTGGTTTTCTATCTCTAACATAAGCTTTATTTTTTGTAGTTTTTGATTCTCTTCCAATATCTTAAGAGCCTCTTGGTTTATGTTTTCATCGGCTTCTAACTGTATGGTTAAGGCTTGGTTTTTTAGCTCTAAATCATGGCTTTTAAGCTCTAATTCCATATTTTTACTATGAACTTTATCATTTTCTACTCTAAAGGCTTCGTTCTCTTTTTCCAGTTCAATAGCATGTTGATAGTGGTCTTCTTTGTAGTGGCTAAGGTTATACTCTTTGCCCAGTTCGGTGATGCCAATGGCTCGAAAAGTTTTGTGCTTATTCCACTCTGTTACAACAATGCGTTTTGTTTTAATAAGATTGAGCCGTTTTAGCTTGGTTATAGAGGCTTCTACTGTTTTGGGATGGAGTTTTAAATCTTTTTCGATTTTTTTAGAGAGAACCACATAGTAGTCATCTTCTTTAAATGTAACCCAGTTTTTCAGAAGAAGCAGATAGTACATTACAGCCATTTGGCTGTGACTAAGCGAGTGTTTTCGCATAAAAAGAGAATCTAGCACAACAGTTCGTGTGCATTTTGGCAGTTTTGATGGTACTACAGACATAGGAATCCTTGAATAGTTATTCAAGAGTCGAAGTACCAACATCTCTCGGATGATAATAGAGAGTATCAGCGATTTTTAACGTATAAATCGTTAAAATCCTGTTTGAGTGAAATCGTTGGTTTTAGTCGGCTTTCGGGATTTCACTCACTCTCATTATTGTGATATGGTGCAATCCTACAATAAAACAACTTAATCTACAATGTTGTGAAATCTTCAATTTTTTTGTTTAAAAATGTTTTTATATTTTGGTTTTTTAAAGTAATTTATCTATTTCTCTAGTAGGATAATATTATTATAGGTGCTATTTTTTTAGGAATTTTTTTTCCTAGATTTTTAGGGGTTTTGTTATCTGTATTGGTATTAGAAATTTATTGAGAAGTTGTTATTCTAATAGGTATTCCATAATAGGAGCTGTGGAATGAGGAAAAAGGTAGGAAAAAATCCTATTAAGTTCTAATATATTTCCTCTTTGTTCCCACGTTTGATGTGGGAACAACTTATATTCTTTATAAATCCCACCCTTATCAAAAATTCTGTATAATCCCGACAGAAATTAACGCAAGAGGATATAAAAAATGGCAAGAGTAGGAATAGTAGGTAGTACAGGACGCATGGGTGAACACCTTATTAACAATGTACTAGAGACAGAGGGCTTGGAGTTGAGTGTACTACATGTATTTGATGAGCTAAAAGTAGCTGTGCCTGAAACTACACTGCTTACAAATGATATGGCAACGGTTCTTGAAAATTCTGATGTTATTATTGACTTTTCTGCACCTGTTGCAACACAAGATTTATTAGAGAATGCACTTAAAAATCCTACACCATTGGTTATTGCAACAACAGGATTTACAGAGCATCAACAGAACCTTTTATCAACAGCTTCTGAAAATATGCCTGTGTTATACTCTTCTAATATGTCAGCAGGAATCGCTCTTTTAAAACAGCTTGTAGAGCAAGTAGCATCAACTCTTAAAGATTTTGATATAGAGATTGTAGAGCAACACCATAGACATAAAGTAGACTCTCCAAGTGGAACAGCGTTGACCCTTGGCGAATTTGCAGCAAAGGGTAGAGGTTTAGATTTGGATGCTGTTCGTATCTCTGGAAGAGATGGACAGATAGGAGCAAGAACAAAAGATGAGATAGCTGTTATGGCACTTAGAGGTGGTGATATTGTAGGACGACACACTGTTGGTTTTTATAATGATGGAGAGTTCTTAGAGCTAAATCATACAGCGACAAGCCGTGAGACATTCTCTAAAGGTGCAATAAGGGCTGCTGGTTGGATAGTGGGTCAAGAGAGTGGTCTTTACTCAATTAATGACTGTTTAGGAATATAGTATGTGTGCTATAGTTGGAGTATATGGTTCAGAGAATGCCTCGAAAATAGCCTATTATGCGTTGTTTACAATGCAACATCGTGGTCAAGAGTCAACAGGAATATCTTCGGCTGATGGAGATAGAATACACTTGATTAAAAAGAGAGGTTTGGTAACAGAGGTTTTTGATGAAGAGGCATTTAATCTTTTGAAAGGTCGTTGTGCCATTGGTCATAACCGTTACTCTACAGCAGGAAAAGATTCGGTTCTTGATGCTCAACCTGTTTTTGCCAAGTATAAACTGGGCGAAATCTCTGTAGCACACAATGGAAATTTGACCAATAAATATGAGGTACGTAACGCTCTTATTGATAATGGTGCAATTTTTCAGACAGGAATGGATACCGAAAATATTGTTCATCTTGTTGCTAAAAGTCAAAAAAATAAGCTTAAAGCCCGTATTAAAGATATGTTAACCAAGATAGAGGGTGCATACTGTTTAGCCATCCAAAGTCGAAGTAAGATGTTTGTTGTTCGTGACCGTTTTGGGATTCGTCCTTTAAGCCTTGGTCGACTTAAAGATGGTGGTTGGATTGTTGCGAGTGAAACATGTGCTTTTGATTTGGTAGGTGCAGAGTTTGTTCGTGATGTAAAACCAGGAGAGATGTTAACTTTTGAAAAGAATAAAGAGCCAAAATCGGAGATGATTTTTGAACCAGACCCTCATCCATGTGCTTTTGAGTATATCTATTTTGCACGACCTGACTCTATTATAGATGGTAAAACAGTCTATAATATGCGTCTGAAAATGGGTAAACAGTTGGCAAAAGAGACTCCTGCAACTATTGATTTGGTTCTTCCTGTTCCCGATTCTGGTGTGGCAGCAGCTAAAGGTTATGCAGATGGAATGGGTGTTCCATTTGAGATGGGAATTGTACGAAATCACTATGTAGGACGTACATTTATTGAGCCAACTCAAGAGATAAGAGATTTAAAAGTAAAATTGAAACTCTCTCCTATTAAAGATATGATTAAAGGTAAGAGGGTAGCCATTGTAGATGACTCTTTGGTTCGGGGAACAACCTCTAAGCAGATAGTTAAGCTTCTTAAAGAGGCTGGTGCAACTGAAGTACATATGCGTATTGCTGCACCTGAAATTAAATTTCCTTGTCGTTATGGAATAGATACAGCAACAACAACAGAGTTGATTTCAGCAGGTAAAACTCCAGAGGAGATTGCAGAGTATATTGGTGCTGATTCATTAGGATTTTTATCAATAAAAGGTCTAACTGACTCTTTGGGAACAGATAGTAAATACTCTTTGGTTAGTTTTGATGGAAACTATTTTGCAGGTGGAAATGCAGATAGTCCATCATGTAGTGTATAGGGTGCGTTTTTAACGCACCGTTAATAAGAGGTGTTTCTAAAAGTTTACAATTCCTGTTAATGTATTAATTAACATACTTTTCTTTTTGACATTTGCCAACTCTTTACCAGGTTGTGTGGTTGTAATAATTGCTCTTGCCATTACTTTTTTTGAACCATCTTTTAGTCTAACACCCCAATAGTTATGTAAAATAATTGGTTCGCCTTTTCGTTCTCCTAAATAGAGGGTTATATGTCCTGGAACAAAAAGCATTGATCTAAATGGTTTTGCATTGGCTAAAATGGTTTTTTGCTTTGCTTTAGAATTTAGACCTTTTAAAGAGATAAACTCATTTCCACTGTTGGCTTGTTGACGTGAATTTCTAGCCAAATAGATTCCAAATGGAGAGAAGAAGTCTCGTGTTAATGCAGAACAGTCACGGGTCTGGTAACCTCCACCCCATCCATAAGGTTCTCCTACCAACTGTTTAGAGATGTAGGCGATGTTGTATTGGTTAAACTTGATTGGTTTGTGGGCAATAATATCAATATCATTTACCGTTACTTTCTCTAAATAGGCATAACCTTTTTCATCTTTTTTTGCAATAAGGTATTTTTTTGTTTCAGGGTCAATTGGAAAAATACTTCCTATTTTAACCAACGATATATGACCATTATCATCACTTAAATCAAGATTATCTTTTACTGTAATAGAGTAGTCATCGTTTCGAAATTTGGTTTGGAATTCTGTTGTCACAAATGCCATATCTTCTACTTTTATCCATCCTGATGCAAAAGAGGTTTGTCCATAAACCCACTTTTTATCCAGAGAGTAGTGAGAGATGACCAATGGTGTATTGATATGTACCGACGAGTTTTGATTGTAATCAAATGGAAATCCCTCTCCTGTTCGTCTTGGGTCATAGTAGATACCTTCTGAACTTGGATAGAGTCTTAGATTGGTGTGTCTAAGGGTGATTGCAGGTAGAGAAACTGTATCTGATTGAGAGAAATTAGAGTTTTTTATCTGCTTTTTATACCATGAGTGTGGTATGGTTGTACCATCATCATGATAGGTTCTCTCTTTTGCATATTTAAACTGCCATGTTTTTTCGCCTTGGCTTAACGTGACTGTTCCTGTGTCCCATGGTTCAAAAAATTTATCATTGTAACGTCTATCATACTCTAGTTGCTCCTCAGCACTCATGGTAACAATTTTTTTGCTAAAAGGAGTGGTGTCTTGAGGTATCTCTAGGGTATCTTTAATCTGATTTGCAGGCATTGTATCAATAGCCGAAGAGGCTCTTTCGCCTAGCGTTAAAATGGTTTCAGCAAAAAGTATAGAGCTAATTGTCGAGAGTAAGCCAATGGTTATAATAAATTTTTTCATAATGCCCTCCTAAAATTTTTTTTATGGAATATATTTATTTTGTAGTTTTATTATAATAGAAATAAGAGGCAAAATCTAGGATTAGATGTTTATTTTACGGGCTTTGTATAGCTATTGTAGCACCAATAAAGAGTTTTGAAACAGTGTCTGTTTTTTTTAATAAATATTATAGTTAAATATAAATAAATTATAATATTTAATCTATTTATATTTAACTATAAAGAGAGATAAAGATTATTTATCTCTACTCTCTTTCTCTTCTATTCCACTTGTTCCAAAACGACGAGCCAACTCTTGTTTAACTCTATCGGGTGAAATATCACGATAACCAAGCCCAACCAAAGTATGGTAGAGTAAATCGGCTGATTCATAGATAACTTGCTCATCTGACTCTTCATTTATGGCAACACAAACTTCATCAGCTTCTTCACGAATTTTACTTAGCATTAAAGGTTTGTCATTAAGTAGTCTTTTTGTCCATGATTTTTCATCACTATTTGAACTTTTTCGCTCTAATATGGTGTGATAGAGTGTATCAACAACACCATACATGGCTGTGGTGTCTACCTCTTGCTCTAAAACTCTCTTGTTCTGCATTACAGAGGTAAAGAAACAGCTCTTTGTACCTGTATGACATGCCACACCATTTTGATGAATTTTTAAGATGATTGTATCTGCATCACAATCAATAAGCATATCTTTTATCTCTTGTGTATGGTTAGAGCTTTCACCTTTTTTCCATATACGCTGTTTGCTTCTGCTAAAGTAGTGGGCAAAGCCTGTATTAAGTGTTAAGTTATAAGCCTCTTCATTCATATATGCCAACATTAAAATTTCGTTGGTTTGGTAATCTTGTGCGATTGCTGGGATAAGGGGATTTTTTTTCCAATTGATTTGCATGGGGGGTCTCCGTAGGGTGCGTTTGTAACGCACCATATAATTATTGTTGAGGTGTTGTAGGTTGTGTTTGGATTTCTGGTTGTTGTGCAGAGACTGCTCTTTGCTCTTTACCTTTTGCATCTACCCAAATATTAGGTACGGCTCCACCAGGGGTTAAGAAAATTTGAGCATCTTTATTAACACGTAATGCGTCATTAAATTTTCCTTGAGTCTTAATCTGCTCTAGTTGAAGCAGTTCAGGTGTTAATGATGCTGAAATAAGTGAGTTTGCTTTTGCTTGTTCTTCTGCTTCGATTCTAATCTTATCAGCTTGACCTTGTGCTACAATTCTATTTCTTTCAGCCTCTCCTCTTGCAACTTCAGCATTTTTTTGAGCCTCTTGTTTTGCTCTCTCTTTTTGCTGTTCTGCAATGTTTACATTTTGCTTTTCTGCTTGAAGTTCTTCGATTTTTTTTCTAATTTTTTCAGGAAGAACAATATTTCTAAGCTCAACAGATGCCAAAATAACAGGTTTATTATCAAGTGCATTTACTTTTTCAGTCACTTTTGTCTGAATAGCTGTTGCAATCTCATTTCTCATCTCTGGCAGTTTTTCGGCAGCGTATTGACCAATAACATCACGTACAACTTCACGAACTTTAGAGTTAATAATCTTCTCTTCCCAACTTGCTCCCCACTGTTCAATGGTTTTTGGTGCAGACTCTGCACG
>Ga0256826_1002115_pt1 | contig 12229 bp, 12 predicted proteins | sample CV79metaG_FD_185975 | JGI IMG/M metagenome (GOLD analysis project Ga0256826, IMG submission 185975) | Hydrothermal vent microbial communities from East Pacific Rise, Pacific Ocean - CV79 | ecosystem: Environmental > Aquatic > Marine > Hydrothermal vents | place: Pacific Ocean: East Pacific Rise... | reverse complement strand
TGAAAATATTTAAAACTTTTGAAGGTAAAGCTTATAAGTTAATTCCATTGCCCATGCCAAGTGCTAAACAGGATGAAGAGGGTAATAGGTTACCAGCTACCTATGCAAACTTTTTAATAAGTAATGGAGCATTGGTTTATCCGACTTATTCTGTAGATGAAGATAAGGTCGCTCATGAGATTTTTAAAGAGTTTTTTGTGGGTAAAGAGATAATTCCGATTGAGTGTTCGAGGTTAATTGAGGAGGGTGGAAGCTTACATTGTTCAACCATGCAGATTCCATTTTAATGAAAATATACTATTTTACAGCACCTTAAAATATGAAAGTTATGCGTTAATTCTCATATATACTGTTGTATTGAAAAAGGTGCTGAAAAATAGTATTTTCAACCCTTTATCTTCTTTTACTTCCGAAGTTTTGTCCCCAATAGTAAGTATATGGGCTACCATCAATTTTAATAACAGAAACACCAACTTCTGTGTAAGTACTTTTCATAATGTTCTCACAGTGTCCTGGACTTGCCATCCATGCATTCATGACTTCTGTAATGGTACGTTGCCCACCTGCGATGTTTTCTCCTACTGAGTAGTAGTTGTTGTACCCGTTAGCCACAATACGCTCATAGAACTTACTAGGTCTTCCATGTCCTGTAATGTCATATTGTGTTCCTGAGCCATCATGTGAGAAGGTTCTACTAAATGCTAAGTCCATAATATGTTCAATAGCTGAAGCATGAAGGTTATTGTTCCATGTTAAAGGGTGTACTGGACCAAAAGTACCATGGTCTCCACAAGTAATTCTTTGTGCTCTTTTTTCATTAATAGCATTAAGTAATTTTGTATGAATATCACTAATTGCCTCTTTACTACCTGTTGTAGTTAAATTACTTTCAGCTTCAATACGTTGATATTCTCTGTTTAGTTCAGGAATTTCTCTGTAAGCATTTAACTCTTCTCTTTGAGAATAACCATTAGATTTTCCATTAACATTAAAATTGATTACATTAGATGAATTTGCACTTTCACCCCCACCACAACCAATAAGGAAGAATAGAATCACAATTGATAAATAAGTTTTTTTATTTAAAATAATTTTAAACATAATATACCTTTCTCCTGTTTTTTCTTGTTTGTGTAGTATAACAATTTAAAACTTAAAATAATATTTAACAAAAATAATTAATTTTAATTAAATATTGTTCTTAGTCTTGTTTTTTATTTAATAATGTTTATTTATAATAAAAGTTAAGTTAATGTCCTCTACCTCTTTTCATATTATCAACTTTTTGGGATTTATGCTAAAATAAATCAAAAAAGTAGTCAAATGAAAGTCGCATTGGTGCAAAAAAAGTATAATGGTAACACCGAAAAAAATCTTAAAAAAACAATTAAAAGTATAGAAAAAGCTTCTCTTAAGGGTAGTGAATTGGTGGTACTTCAAGAACTTCATCAAAATGAATATTTTTGTCAAAGTGAAGATGTAAAATTTTTTTCTTATGCTGAGAACTTTAAAGAAGATGTTAAATTTTGGTCAAAAATTGCTAAAAAATATGAAATTGTATTAGTAACTTCTCTTTTTGAGAAGAGAACAGCAGGTCTTTATCATAATACTGCTGTAGTTTTTGACAAAGATGGGACGGTTGCAGGTAAGTATAGAAAGATGCATATTCCAGATGATCCAGGGTTTTATGAGAAATTTTATTTTACTCCAGGTGATTTAGGGTTTGAACCCATTGAAACGTCCATAGGCAAATTGGGGGTATTGGTCTGTTGGGATCAGTGGTATCCAGAAGCTGCACGTGCCATGACACTAAAGGGTGCTGAGCTACTTATTTACCCTACAGCAATAGGTTGGTTTGAGGAAGACAGCGAAGAGGAGAAACAGAGACAAGTTGAAAGTTGGATAACCATTCAACGTTCACATGCCATTGCCAATGGTGTTCCTGTAATTTCTTGTAATCGTGTTGGTTTTGAAAAAGACCGTTCAGGTGTTATGGATGGCATACATTTTTGGGGAAACTCTTTTGTTTGTGACCCACAAGGAAGCATATTGGCACAGGCAGGAGAGAAAGAGAAGATTCTGTATGCTGACATAGATATGGAAAGAACAAAGGAGGTTCGAGACATTTGGCCCTTTTTACGTGACCGTCGAATTGATGCTTATGGTAACTTACTTAAACGCTATTGTGATTAGTAATAGGTAGAAAGTTATATTTATTATAAGTTTGATAGAATAATAATAATTTGAATAATTGGAGTTCCCATGAGTTATGAAGTATCAAAAGTAGTTGCAGGTGATAAAGTAGATTTTAAAAAACCTGCACCAGAGTTTTATGTAGCCATTGGTGGAGAAGAAGGTATGAAGGCTTTAATGTATGACTTTTATGACATTATATATGAAAGTGACATTGCCCATTTTTTCCCACAAGATGAAGATGAGTTTCAAGAGATTAAGGTGAAAAACACCAAATTCTTTATTCAGCTTTGTGGAGGACCAAAAGTGTACGAGCAAGAGACAGGGGGCATGGAGTTAAATGAGTACATGATTCGTATTCATGATGATTTTTCCATTTATGAAAAGTCTCGTTATGAGTGGCTTGGTTGCATGGAAGAGGCACTACGTAAAGTAACAATGGATCAAAAAATTAAAGACGACTTCTGGGCATATTTGGAGAGCTTTTCTAAATTGACAGTCAATACTTTTTCTGATGGGTCTGTTTACTACGCCGATTATAATCCAGGGCAATAGATAGGGAACTTAATAGCACTTAAACGCTATCTATGCTAAAATCTCTTTTTAAAGAATATCTAAGGAGAGAGATTTGGAAGAGTTAACTAGAGATATAGATGGTGTTGGAGATTTAGAAAGTCAACTTAAAAATGATGCGAAGAAAAAACCTGTGCATGATTTTAAATATTTTGAGTTTAAAGGAAGTGCATCTGAGTACTTTCGCATTTGGATGGTCAATATCGCTTTGACAATTTTAACTTTAGGTATTTACTCTGCATGGGCAAAAGTACGTACCAATCGTTATATGTATGCAAACACTTACCTTAACGGTTCTAACTTTGAGTACAATGCTGACCCCATTCGTATTTTGATTGGACGTATTATTGTGGTTACTCTCTATGCCCTTTTTGTTCTTTTTTCTCAATATCTCTTTATGTTTGAAATTGCAGGTGGAATTGCTATTTTAGCATTGATTGTTATGCCTTGGTTGGTACGTCAGGCTGTAAGCTTTAAATTGCGTAATACCTCTTATCGAAATGTACCTTTTCGTTATGAAGGAAAAGTTTCAAGTTTTTATGGTTTTTTTATTTTACACTTTTTTTTAAACATCTTTACTCTCATGTTAATTTTTCCATACTCCTATGTTAAATTTAAAAAACTTATTATTGATAATGCACATTATGGAGATGGAGATTTTAAATTTTCTGGTGGAGCAGGAGATGCTTATGCTATCTATATTCAAGTGTTTGTTTGGTCAACACTGTTTTTAGTAGCTGTAGTTGCTATTTTAATGATACTAAGTGTTACTGTAACTAATTTTTTGAATCTATCTCCAGCTCTTCTTTCTGATTCAATAAGTTCTGATATCGTAGGAATATTAATTACAGGCGGAGTATTTTTAATTTATGTACCTTTTGTTTTTTGGAACAAAGGTTTTACAGATGGATATTTCTCAAATTTTGTAAGAGAGAAAACAATGCTTAATAACGCACCTTTAAAAGGAGAGATGAAACCTTTTAAACTGGGTGTTATTGCTGCAACAAATGCTTTGGCTATTTTCTTTTCATTGGGTCTTTTGTATCCATGGGCGCAGATTCGTTATTTAAAATATAAACTAGAACATACAGCTTTGGCTTGTGAAGACTACGATCAATTTGAGTCTCATGGCTATGTAACTGGTTCAACGGTGGGTGAAGAGATGGTTGACTTTTTTGACATAGATATAGGATTGTAAGATGTTGATTGATGCACTATTCTATGATGGAAAGAGTTCTAAAGAACATAAAGTTGTTATTGACTTTACTTTTGGACGAAGGGTGAAGATTGCTTCACACAATATTGACGTGGCATTAGAAGATATTGTTATTGAATCACGATTGGGGAATACCCCTAGAATAATTGAATTTCCAAATGGTGTTCGTTGTAAGAGTGATGAAAACAACAAGATTGACCAAGTACTCTTAGACTTTAACCTCAATAAGTCGAAAACACATAGAATTGAGAGTTCATTGGGCTTAACCATTGGCTCCGTTCTTTTAACCATTGGTTTTGTTTGGTTCATGCTTACAGGTGGAGCAAACTTTACAGCAAATGTATTAGCCAATGCTTTACCTCAAAGTACCTTAGATAAAGTGAGTAATCTGACTCTTAAACAACTTGAAGAGAATTTTTTAGAGGAGTCAAACTTGAGTAAATCACAAGAGCGTATTATTCAAGCACATTTTGACAAACTTACAGAGGGTGATGCACATTATAAATTGCATTTTAGATCTTCACCTAAGATAGGGGCAAATGCTTTTGCTTTACCTTCAGGTGACATTGTTTTAACGGATCAATTGGTTGCACTCAGTCGAGATGATGAGTTTAGAGACATTTTAGGTGTATTGGCGCATGAGAAAGGTCATGTGGTTGAAAAACACTCTTTAAGAATGGCAATTAAAACGGGTATCGCTTCGGTGATTATTGGGTACATTACAGGAGACATTTCAGTAATTGCAAGTACCGTTCCAACCATTTTAGTAAACAGTTCATATAGTCGAGATTTTGAAAGAGAAGCAGATGCTCATGCTTTAAAAGAGATGGATAAAATGGGAGTTTCTACCATTTACATGGCTGATTTATTTGAAGCGCTTTCTAAAGAGCATGAAGAGCTTGACAGTAATAGTAGCATTGGTAATCTTATGGCATCTCACCCTTTAACCTCAGAACGTATTGAGTACTTTAGGAAACATGCACAGAAATAATTAACTTAAAAACTTAACTCGTTTATTAGTTCTTTTCTCCTATACTTTAAAAAAATAATATACTTTAGGAGAAGCAAATGAAATCAAAAAAAATATGGGTAGGAATTGCATTGTCAGCGCTATTGCTGACAGCCTGTACTAAACAGCAAACAGGGGAAACGGAATACCCTGAAGATGTAACAACACCAAAACTTTCACAGTATGAACTGAATGTTATTTCTGAAAAAATTTATCAAAATGAGACGTCTGGAAATCCAAAGAACCTTATGTTTTGGTCAACAAATGAGAGCTTTGCTTCTTTAGGAATAGGTCACTTTATTTGGTATCCACAAGGTCAGCCAAAACGTTTTGATGAAACTTTCCCTGCTATGATTGACTACTATGTTGCCAATAAAGTACAAATTCCTCAATGGTTATACTCTGCAAGAAAAACAGGAGCACCATGGAAAGACCGTGCAACTTTTGAACGTGCAAGAGGAGACCAAGCATTTCAGCAGTTAAAAATGTTACTTATGAATACCAAAGCACTTCAAACACAGTTTTTCTTTGACAGATTGCATGCCTCAATTCCTGAAATTGTAAAACATGTTGCACCACAGTATAGAAAACATATTGTTAACAACTACAATGCATTGGCTGCAACCAAAGGTGGTTGGTATCCGTTAATTGACTACATTAACTTTAAAGGTAAAGGCATTAAGTCTACTGAGCGTTACAACAATCAAGGTTGGGGACTGCTTCAAGTACTACAAAATATGAGACCAGTAAAAGCTGGACCATTTGCACTTATGGAATTTTCACGTTCTGCAAAAGAGATTTTGGAGAGAAGAGTTAGAAATTCACCACCAGCTAACAATGAAAGCAGATGGTTAAAAGGTTGGGCAAAACGTACCAACGGATATGCTGTTCCAATTCTATAAGAATTAAAAGATATAAATTTAAAACCTTCTAAGGTCGGAGTTCCCGACCTTACTCTTCTTTTTGTCTCAATTCAAAAATATTATAATTGTTCTTGTGGTAGTAGTTTAATTTGTACTTTAATCTTTGGGCGATATTATTGACAATATAGAGACCCAAACCAAAACCAGAGTTTCTTTTTTCTTCTTGTGTAAAAGGTTCTAAGTAGTACTCTAATGGATGCTCTAAACTTTTCCCTTTTGAGAGTACTTTAATGCTTTTTGGTACAGTAATTATGCTTGCTTTGTCATCTTCGCCGTATTTTATGGCATTGTCTAAAAGGTTCTTAATGGCAAGGGTTAAGAGTTTTGGGTCGGTATTGAGCAGTTCATGTTCTGTTTGAATGGTAAATTTGTTTTTGTCATACAATAAAAGAGAGATACTCTCTTCGATAATTTCATCTATTTTTACCTCATTTAAATGAGGTTGAAATCCTTGTGTGGTCAAACGCTCAACATGTGCCAGTTCAGCAATGAGTTCATTCATACGCTCAAAAGCACGAATGAGTGTATCTTTTGGTGTACCATCTTCTACCATTTCACTGGCAATTCTACCTCTGGTAATAGGGGTTTTTAGCTCATGCATCATGTTACGCATAAAAAGGTTTTTAGACTCTAAAAGGGTTCGAATGTGGTGAATTGCATTGTCAAAACTTTGTGCAATTTTGCCTATTTCATCATTAGATTTTTGTTGTATCTTAATGTCCATGTTCCCTTTAGCAAACTCTTCAATTTGTTTATGCAGTTTTTTAAGAGGTGCAAGTTTACGAATAATTCCAATGTAAAGAAAAATAAATAATATGGCAATAAGTATGGCGACAAGAACAGTAATTTGAATTCGTGTACCATTTGACTTTTTATCTTGAAGCATGAGATTGTAGCCATAACGTTGAAGGTAGATATATTTGTTTTTCCCAATGGTAAAGATTTGCATTCGACCATAGACAGATTCACTCTCAAATACAACTTTCCCTTTACTAAGAATAAGAAGACGACTTTCATTTACTGAAACAGGGCGTACTTCAAAGTTGGTGTAAAATTTCTTTTGTTCCTCTTTTGTAGGGTTTAGTTGAGCTGTAGAGAGGAGTAGGTTAGAGATGAGTTTGTAACGGTTAATCTCTTCTTTTCCTTCTCGCTCTTCGTCCCAAGAGATGAAGAGGAAAAGTGCAGTAAGCAAAAGAGAGAGTACCAGTGCAAATAGGGTGTTAATAAAAGCCGAAACGGAAATGTTTCTCATGATTTCACCTACATTTTTTCAGTTAAGAGGTAGCCAATACCTCTCACAGGTTTAATGTAGCTATGTTGTGGGTCAACAGCAGCGAGTTTTTGTCGAATACGAGAGATAATAACATCAATATTTTTAATGGAGGAGTTATCATCAATATGTTCAGAGTCATAAAGCAGTTGTTCTCTTGATATTGCAGAGTCTTTGTGTTGAATTAAAATAGATAAAATGTCAAATTCAGCAGCTGTAAGTTCCAGTAAAATGTCTTTAAAGATAATATGTCGCGCATTGCTGTTAAGTTCAAAGAGGGTGTCAGCACTCTTCTTTTCTGAACTGGCTTGTGTTCGACGTAAAATGGTCTTGATTCGTGTTACCAATTCTCTTGGGTCATAGGGTTTTGGCATGTAGTCATCAGCTCCACGCTCCATGGCAATAACTTTGTCAGTAATGTCATCTCGTGCAGATGAGACAATAATCGGAATAGAAGAGGTTTTTCTAATTTTTGGAATGACCTCTAATCCGTCAATCCCTGGTAGAGTTAGGTCTAAAATAAGTAGGTCAAAATCTTCTTGTGTTAAGAGAGAAAGCCCCATATATGGCTCTTCTGTAGCTGTAACAGAGATGTCAAATTTATTAAGGTACTCGGTGAGAATTTGGGCTATTTCGTAGTCATCTTCTATCATTAAAATTTTTATAATGGTAAATCCTTAATGTTGTTCTAGGGTAATCATATCATGAGAAGAGTAAAAAGTAAGAGTAGACAAATAATATTTTCAACATTGCTCACGAGGGCTATTACAAAGGAGGTCTAAATATGTTCTATCAAGGGAGTATATTTCAAAGGAGTTCAATTACATACTTAATCTCGTGAACAATGTTGAAGACATTTGTTTGTCTTAATCAAATTATAATCCATTACTATTAATAATCAAACAATGAATAATTAATGAATAGTTAATGGTCTATAATGATATACTTATGCTATTCAAAAGGATTTATATGGAATATTGGAATCATATATATGAACATTTTAACCCTGTGGCACTGGACTTAGGGTTTATCTCTGTTCATTGGTATGGCATTATGTACATCTCAGCACTCTTGACAGCTTTATGGTTTGCAAAGTGGATTATTAAAAAAGACAAGATGCTCATAGCAGAAGAGACCATTGACTCTTACTTCATCTGGATAGAAGTGGGCATTATTTTAGGGGCACGTATTTGGTACATTCTTTTCTATGACCCAAACACCTCTTACTACTTAACACAACCGTGGCAGATTTTTAATCCTTTCTCAAATGGTGAGTTTGTAGGAATTCGTGGTATGAGTTATCATGGTGCTGTTGTGGGGGCAGCCATTGGCTCTTATCTTTTTGCCAGACGTAACCCCAAACAAATTTACAAAATCTTAGATGTCGTGGCATTAGCTGTGCCTGTTGGTTTTGTCTTTGGACGTATTGGAAACTTTTTAAACCAAGAGTTAGTAGGTCGGGTAACTGATGTTCCATGGGGAATTTATGTTGATGGTCTCTTGCGACACCCCTCACAACTTTATGAAGGTTTTTTAGAAGGTATTCTTATTGCCATTATTATTTACCTATATAGAAAAAGAAGAGCCTTTGACGGGGCATTGGTTGGAATCTACGGAGTACTCTATGGAACAGCACGTTTCATGGTAGAGTTCTGGAGAATGCCAGATGTTCAACTGGGTTACTATTATGGAGGTTGGCTCACCATGGGTCAGATTCAAAGTTTCATCATGATACTCATCTCCATTGTTGTCTACTTTGTTATTAAAAAATACTCAACAGAGTCACTAGATGCAAAAAAGTAGCGTCGCCCTTTTAATTCCTGTTTATAATAATCCAGCCACCATACAAAAGGTGGTTGAAGAAGCTCTGCTTTTAGAGATGCAAGTCATTGTAGTAGATGATGGCTCAGAAGTAGAAGTCTCTACTATAGTAGAAAATAATCCAAAACTAAGCATTCTTCGACATGAAAAAAACCAAGGAAAAGGTGAAGCCCTCTTAACAGGTACAAGAGAAGCAAAAGCACAAGGGTTTGAGTTTGTCATTGCCATTGACGGAGATGGACAACACTACCCCTCAGAAGCGAAACATCTGTTAGAGGTTTTAGAAGAAGAGACCATTGTTATTGGAAATCGTAAGTTTAAAGAAGACGTGCCTAACTCCTCAAAGTTTGGACGAGCCTTCTCTAACTTTTGGATTTTTACAGAGAGTGGTCGTTGGTTAAACGACACACAGAGTGGATTTAGAGCGTACCCCATCTCCATTTTAGAATTGAACCTAAAGCAGAGTCACTATGATTTTGAGATTGAAGTTCTCATTAGACACCTTTGGGAAAAGAGAGTCATTAAAGAGGTGGAGATAGAGGTCTACTACCCACCAAAAGGGACAAGGGTCAGCCACTTTGACAAAGTAACCGACAATGTTCGTTTGAGTAAATTACACAGCCGATTGGTCTTTAAAAACCTTTTACGACTTTTGAGTTTAGGCATTTATCGACCTTAGAAAAGAGTTCCCCATATTATTAAGTTATGCATAACAATAAAAAACTATAATTAACAGTTGGTTTTTTTCTGATACTAACAAATATTAAAAAAGGGAAAAATTATGTATAATTTTTTTAAACTCAATATTTTTACGTTGCTACTACTTAGCTCAATGTCACTTCACGCGACATTGCCAGATAATTGTATTCAATATATTAAGAAGCATGGGACACAACCCATTACCTTAGCTGCATTAAAAAAGAAAATCAGAGACGATGAAGATGTAAGTAACGTCAATACTTGTCTCATTAAAGACATGAGTTTCTTATTTATGAATAAGAGAAACTTTAATCAAGATATTAATGACTGGGATGTTTCAAATGTAACAAACATGAAATTCATGTTTAACAATGCATGGGAATTTAATCAATACATCGGCGACTGGGATGTTTCTAAAGTTACCAATATGCAAAGTATGTTTGATAATGCATGGGAATTTAATCAATATATCGGCGACTGGGATGTCTCTCATGTGACCAATATGTCTCATATGTTTAATCGAGCATTTGACTATAATTATTATATGGGCGATTGGGATGTTTCTAAAGTAAAGACTATGCAAAATATGTTGAGTGGAGCATACGATTTTAATCAATATCTAGGTGACTGGAAGGTCTCTAATGTAACAGATATGTCATACATGTTTACAGGTGCGCATAGCTTTAACCAGTACATTGGTGAGTGGGATGTGTCTAAAGTAACCAATATGAGATTTATGTTTATAAATGCCCATACTTTTAATCAATATATCGGTGACTGGGATGTTTCAAATGTAACCAATATGGACAGTATGTTTGCTGCTACTTATGCTTTTAATCAATATATTGGAGACTGGGATGTTTCTAAAGTTAAAAGTATGTTTCTTATGTTTGCAAATGCTAAAGTATTTAACCAATACATCGGCGACTGGGATGTTTCAAATGTTACGGTAATGCGTTCAATGTTTGAGTCTACAAAAAAGTTCAATCAATACATAGGTGGCTGGAATGTCAGTAAAGTAAAAGACATGAGTGGTATGTTTAGTAAAACCGAAGCCTTCAATGAATACATAGGGGAATGGGATGTTTCAAACGTTACTAACATGAGTCGAATGTTCAACAAAGCAAAAAAGTTTAACGAGTATCTTTGTGACTGGGATGTCTCTAATGTACTTTACAATGTTGGTATGTTTGAGGGTTCTGCTTACACTTACGATTGTGGTTGGAACTAGAAGTTATTCTTGTAAACAGAAAAAGAGAGGTTATTGCTTTTAAAAGAGTAAGAACCCTCTCCCTCATCTAAAAATGCAAAGAGTTCAGCACTCGCTTTCTCATTGTAGTCACACTTCTCAAAACAAAACGCTTCAATGGTTGCCAAAGCTTTTGATTCTTTTTTCTCAGAAGAGAGTAACAACCAACGGCTATGCTCTTTAATGGTCTCACACTCAAATTTCTCACGGTGCAGTTCTAAGTCAGCAATGGCTTCGTTGACCACACCTAAAAGTACCTCTTTCCCATTTAGTACATCAACATAAGCTTGGGGCAGGGCAGACTCCAAAAGGTCAGTAAAGATGGCTTTCCCCTCAATGCCAAAACTCTTAGCAATAAAAAACAAAATCGACGCATTCACTGAGTTCAAGAAGTTAAAAGGCATGGGTCGTTTCTTCTCTCTGAAAATGGCAGAAAGCACTTTAATACTTGCATTCATGTTTCCATTGTTACTTGCCATGTAAAGATTGGTCGTCTGTTTGAGTTCCATTTCTTCTAAACACTTCTCAGCTCCCAAAAGGGCAAGGTTCACAAAGTTGTCAGAACGGTTAATGCGTTTTTTCAAAAGGGCTTTTTTGTTGCTAAGCTCCTCTTTGACCACTTCTGTATGGTCTGAAAATGCATAAATATAGAGTTTGTTAGCCATGATACTTCACCACCAATGAACAGTTGTTCCCACCAAAACCAAAGTAGTTAAACATGTAGTATCCAGCTTTTGCTTCTGCTTCTTTTATTAAAGGTAGAACACCCTGTGCATCTTGCTCTTCAAAGTTCAATGTTTTAGGAATGAATCCACTCTTTAATGCTTCCAACATCAGTACCAATTCATTTGTCCCCGAAGCTCCCATGGTATGCCCAATGTAAGGTTTAAGTGCTGTCACAAGAGGAAGCTTCGTGAAAGTGTTGTTTAATGCCTCTGCTTCTACCTCGTCATTTTGAGGGGTGGCTGTGGTGTGAGTTTTAACAGCAACTATCTCATCGGAATTTATGTTCGCTTTTTCAAGTGCCTCATTCATGACCCGTTCCAAGTTACTAGCCGTTGGAGAGGTAATGGAGCTAATGTCCACTTTCACCGACCCAGCCACCAGTTCAAATGCACTCTCTTTTTTCCCTAAAACAACAGCTGAGAGACCCTCACCTAAAATAACCCCATCTCGCTTTTTGTCAAAAGGTCGAATCTTATCTTGGCTCAAAAGTAAAAACGAGTCAAAACCTCTAATGCTCAGTTCATTGTAGAGTTCAACTCCCAGCACCAAA
>Ga0256826_1002113_pt1 | contig 12233 bp, 9 predicted proteins | sample CV79metaG_FD_185975 | JGI IMG/M metagenome (GOLD analysis project Ga0256826, IMG submission 185975) | Hydrothermal vent microbial communities from East Pacific Rise, Pacific Ocean - CV79 | ecosystem: Environmental > Aquatic > Marine > Hydrothermal vents | place: Pacific Ocean: East Pacific Rise... | reverse complement strand
AAATAAGAGTTAAAATGAAAAATAAACGTCTAATAAAGATATCAAAGATAGTTATTGCCATAGTTACCTTATATTCTTTATTAGGTTTTATTTTACTTCCATATTTAATACAAAGTAACTTTACAAGGATATTAAAACAAACTACTTCTTCAACAGGATATGTAGAAAAAGTTTATATAAATCCATACACTTTTGAATTTAATATTAAAAACCTTCTTATTTTAGATGATAAAAATAAGACATTATTACATTTAGGTAAGTTCAGTTTTGATTTTGAATTCACTAGTTTATTTAAAAGTATTTTTATTATAAAAAATATATCTACAGAAAATTTAAAACTAAATGTATTATTAAATAAGCAAAAGAATATTAACTTTCAATATATATTAGATTTTATTAGTAAGAATAAAACTGTAGATAAACAGCCAAAAAGTAAAGATTCTAAAATTCCAAATATTAAAATTGAAACTATAAATTTTATTAATAATAAAATTAGTTTTGTTGATAATTCAAAAACTATTGTATATAAGTTAGTAACAAAAGAATTTAATATAAATATAAAAAATATCTCAACACAAAAAGATAGTGTAGGTGATATAAAAACAAAAATAATAGTTGAAGATACATTAAACCTAGAATTAGATTCTAAGATATCTATAAATCCTTTAGATATAGATGGTAGTATTTCAATTAAAAAGCTGAAAATTGATAGAATAAATAGTTATTTAAAAGATAGTATTGGTGATAAATTTGGTGGTAAAGATCTAAATTTAGATTTAAATTATCATCTATTGAGATATGAAAATAAGATAAAATATGATTTAACAGATATAAAAGTATTTTTAAATCAATTTATATATTTTGATAATACTCAAGAAAAACAGGTAAATTTAGAGATTGATGATTTAAAAATAGATATTCCAAAAATAACATCAGATTTAAAAAAAGTTATAAAATATAATATAAAATTTAACTTACCAAAAGATGGTAATATATCATTAGTAGGAGATATAATACCTGCAACAGTAGATTTAAATACAACTATAGATCTTAATAATATTAGTTTTGATCCTTATACTGTATATCTTAAGAGATTTGTAAATTTAGATTTAAAAAAAGGTTTATTAAATAGTAAATTAAATATACACTTGTCTAAAGTAAAAAATAAATTTTTACCTAAAATAGATGGTGATCTATTTTTAGATGATATTGATATATGGCATAGTTTAAAAAATAAAAGATTAATTTCTTTTGATCAATTAGCCTTAAAAGGGATAAAGTTTACTACAGATAATCTAAATATAGACAATATTATTTTAAATAAATTTTATACAAAATTTATAATTTCTAAAAAAAGAACAACTAATTTTGATAATATATTAGTTAAAACAAAATCTAAAAAAGAAGTTAAAAAGAATAAGAGTAAAAATAAATTTAACTATAAAATTGGCTCAATAATTTTAAAAGATAGTAAAACTGATTTTTCAGACTTTTCATTACCTTTACAATTCTCAACTAAGATTCACACTTTAGAAGCAAATATAAAAAATATATCATCTAACGATAAAATTACAAATGTAAAATTAACAGGAGTAATAGATAAGTATGGAATGGCGACAATTAGTGGAGATATAAATCCATCTAATTTTAAAAAGAAAACTGATATAAAGATAGATTTTGAAAACCTTGACGTAACATCATTTTCACCATATTCTGGTAAATTTATTGGAAATAAAATTTCAAAAGGTAAACTATGGTTAGATTTGACTTATCATATTAGAGATTCAAAACTAACAAGTTCAAATAATATGAGATTGAAAGATTTAACTTTAGGTGAACCGGTTGAGAGTAAAGATGCAATAAATTTACCTATAGGTTTTGTTATAGCACTACTTGAAGATAGTGATGGCTTTATAGATGTAGACGTTCCAGTTGAAGGTGATATTGATAATCCAGAGTTTAAACTTGGTGGAGCTATATGGGGTGCAATTGGAAATGTAATTAAAAATATCATAAGTTCACCTTTTAGATTTTTAGGTTCGATTCTTGGTATAGATTCAGATGAATTGGGAAGTTTAACTTTTGAATATGGAGCATATGAAATAGTTCCATCTCAAAAAGAGAAACTTGATAATTTGATAAAAGTTTTAAAGAAAAAATCAAATTTAGTTTTATCTATAAATCCAGTATATGATAGGAAAAATGACAAGTATATTTTACAAAAACAAAAATGGGAAAAACTAATTTCTAAAAAAGATAGAGACAAATTTATAATCTCTTATTTTATTAAAAAGTTTGGAAAAAAAGAGTATCAAAATATTCAAAAAAAGAATAAGAGTAAAGATATAATATCTATTTTAGAAAGTAAGCTTATATTAACAATAGATATTATTGAAAAAGATTTTGAATATTTAGCAACTAAAAGGGTTAATAATATTAAAAAATATTTATTAGAAAATGGATTATCTCAAAATAAAGTAAAAATCATACAAAATATTATAAATAAAGATTTTTCAGATACTAAAAATATCATACTTACTTTAGATGTAAATATAAAAAAATAACTCTTTCTTAAGTCTACTATTGTTAAAATCTAATATAAAGATATATAATAAATAAGGTACTTAAGAGTAATGAATTATAAAGAAGAGATAATAAAATTAAAAAAAGAGTTAGATGTAACAATTGTTGCTCACTTTTACCAAAAAGATGAAGTTTTTGAGCTTGGTGATATTGTTGGAGATAGTTTAGAATTAGCTAAAAAAGCTATGGCAGCAACTACAAAAAATATTATATTTTGTGGTGTTGGTTTTATGGGAGAAAGTGTAAAAGTTTTAAGTCCTGAAAAAAGAGTTATGATGCCTAAAATTGCTTGTTGTGCAATGGCAAAGATGATTGATGTTGAATATTTTGAAGAAAATTTAAAGATTTTAAATGATGCTGGTATATCTAATGATGATATCTTACCAATTACATATATAAATTCATCTGCTGCAGTAAAAGCTGCAGTTGGTAAAATGGGTGGATATGTTTGTACTAGTTCAAATGCATTTAAAATAATTGAAAAAGGTCTTACAAGTGGAAAGAAAATATTTTTTGTTCCAGATAGATGTTTAGGTCAAAATTTTGCAAATCAAATGAAACTAAAATCAGCAGTAATAGGTATAAATAGTATAGAAGATGTTAAAAATTCTGATATTATTTGTTATAACGGTTTTTGTTCAGTTCATCAACTTTTTACAGTAGAAGATATAGAGTTTTATAAAGAAAAATATCCTGATATTATAGTTGCTGTTCACCCTGAGTGTGATGTAAAAGTAGTAGATCGTGCAGATTTTGTAGGTTCAACTTCTCAACTTATTAAATATATTACACAAGAGATAAGTATAGATCAAAAAGTTGTAGTTGGGACAGAGTACAATATGGTAAATAGGCTTAGAGATAAAAATACTTACGTTTTAAGTTCAACAAAACCAGAGTGTCCAACAATGAATGAAACAACTCTTGAAGATCTTTATAATACATTAATATCAATTAAAAATGAGAAATATGATAATGAAATCATTGTTCCCGATGATGTAGTAAAATATGCAAAAATTGCATTAGAAAAAATGTTTGAGGTGTAGGTTATGGGATTGAGTATAAGAAAGTTTGTTAAAAATGCACTATTAGAAGATAATGGTAGAGGTGATCTATTTTTTGATGTAGCACCAAAAGGTAGATTTACTGCAAGAGTTATTGCTAAAGATGATGGTGTACTAGCAGGTGTTAAATATTCAAGAGTATTAGCCAGAGCTGAAAAGTTTGATTGTAAATTTTTGATAAAAGATGGACAAGAGGTAAAAAAAGGTGATGTGATAGCTGAGCTTGAAGGTAAAGCTTCAATTTTATTAAGTAGTGAAAGAACATTTTTAAATATTTTACAACATGCATCAGGAATTGCAACTAGTGCAAATCGTTATGCCAAACTTTTAGAGGGTAGTAGTGTCGTGCTTTTAGATACAAGAAAGACAAGACCACAGTTACGAAACTTTGAAAAATATGCATCTAGAGTTGGTGGAGCAATTAATCATAGATTAGGATTAGATGATTGTTTAATGTTAAAAGATACTCACTTAAAAACTATTGAAAATTTAAAAGCGTTTGTTAAAAAAGCAAGAAAAAGAATATCTTGGATAACAAAAATTGAGATAGAATGTGAAACATTTGAACAAGTTAAAGAAGCTATGGATGCAGGTGCTGATATAATCATGTGTGATAATATGACTCCAGTACAAATCAGAGAAGTTGCAGATTTTAGAGATGAGAACTATCCTCATATTTTACTTGAAGCAAGTGGAAATATAACACAAGATACAATTGAGTCATATTTAGAAAGTGGAATTGATGCTATTAGTAGTGGTTCTATTATTCATCAAGCTACATGGTTAGACTTTTCTATGAAGTTTGATTAGGATACAATATATTATATATTTAGAAGGATCATTTATGAGAAAATATTTAACAAAATTTTTATTATTAGTTTTAGTTCCATTTTTATTTTTAGGTTGTAATGATAAAAAAGATGAAGAGATAAAAATAGGTTTTGTGGCCGGTCTTAGTGGAAAATATTCTGCCTTAGGAATTAGCATAAGAGATGGATTTACTTTAGCTTTTGATGAGATACATTATAAAATAAATGGTAAAAAAGTAAAAATAATACAAAAAGATGATAAGCAGGATCCAATACAAGCAAAAAAGGTAATAACTAGTCTTGTGGATGACGGAATTAAAATTATTGTTGGTAATTCTACTAGTTCAATGACAGCTATAAGCCTCCCTATAGTTAATAAACAAAAGAATGTATTGCTTTTTTCAGCAACGGCAAGTAGTGGGGATTTTACAAAGAAAGATGATAATTTTATCAGATTACAAGTTGAGCAGAATGAAAAAAGATATACTGCTTTACACAAGTATATTCAGAAACAAAAATATAAAGATATATTTTTTATTTATGACTCTAAGAATATGTCATATGCAAAAGGATTTTTAAGTTTTTTTCAAGATATGATAATAGAATCTGGTGGAAAATTTACAGATAAAATTGATTTAAATAGTCCATACGAAAAGATTATTACCAAATTAAATGCTTCAAAACATGATCTAATATTAATTGTTGGTAATTCTGTAGATACTGCAAATATAATTCAATATATAAAGTTACATAATATAAAGAGTAAAATATTAGCTACAGGCTGGGCAAAAACAATAGATTTTATTAAAAATGGTGGAAAAGCAGTTGAGGGAGTATTATTCTCAACAGGATATGATGATAATTCTAAAGATAAAGCATTTTTAAATTTTGTAAAGAATTTTAAGAAAAAATATAAAAAACAACCATCAGTTTTTTCAGCACAGGGATATGAACTAGCTCAAATATTAATTGAAAACTTACGAATATCTACGGATGAATCAACTCTTAAAGAGAGAATTTTAAAAAGAAAGAAATACAACGGCCTACAAGGTGATATAATCTTTGATAAATATGGTGATGTATATAGAAAATATTTCATGGTTGAAATAAGAAATGCTAAATATGAGAAACTAGATTAATAAAAAATGAAATTAAAAACATTAAAAGCAGATATTCTTTTATATTTTATTTTATTTACAGCTATTCCTTTAATAATAGGTTCATCTACAATTATATATCAGATGTACCAATCCCAAAAAGAATCAGTGTATAATGAACACAAACAGATATTAAATATTGTCGAAAATGAAACAAATAATTTAGTAAAAAATATTGAAGATATTGCCCAATACATTAAAAAAAATCATAATAAGAACGCATCAATTAATACAAAGATGTTACTAAATATTAATAAAGATATTTCCAATATAATGTTTCTTGATAACAAAGGTATTTTAAAGAAATTTACATCCAACAAAAAACTAAATATATATAAAGGTTATGATTATTCTAATATGGAATATTTCAAAATTGTAAAATCTGGAAAAGCAAAGTATTGGTCAAAAGTATATTTTTCTTATTCAGTAAATTCACCTGCTGTTTCATATACAATACGATTAGATAAGAATACTATTGTTGTAATAGTAATAAATCTTTCTAGGTTAAATAAATTTGCAGCAAGATTTAGAAATGAAGATGAAAAATCAATGGTAATGATTGTAGATGATGATGGTATATTTCTAGCGAGCCCAGATAAACCAGAATTAGTTTATGAAAGAAAAAATATTTTTACGCTGGATATATATAAAAAATATATAAAAAATAATTATGAATACAAACAAATTATATGCTTAAATAGTAATGATATAAAAAGTATAGGTATATATGGTAGAAAGAATAAATTAGGATGGTATATTATTATCAAAGAAAATTATTATAATGTTTTTAAGGAATTTAATATTATTGTACTTTTTATACTTATATTTATAGTTATTTTATTAGTTATATCTATTTATGCTTCATTAAAATTATCAAAATCAATTCTAAAACCACTTGATATTTTAAGTATACATATGGATAATGTTGCACATGGAAGAGATATAAAAAAAATAAGAAAGATTAACTATAAGGAGCTGGATGCTCTAGCATCAAATTTTTTAATAATGGAAGAAAAGATTAAAAATAGAGAAGAGCAAAATAGACAAAAAGATCAACAAATCTTTGAGGCTTCAAAATTAGTTCAAATGGGTGAGATGATTGGTAATATTGCTCATCAATGGAGGCAACCACTAAGTGTAATAAGTACTGCGGCAAGTGGTATGAAACTTGAAAAAGAATATGATCTATTGACAGATGAAAAGTTAAATGAATATTGTGATTCTATTATAAATAATACAGATTATTTATCAAGAACAATAGATACTTTTAGAAATTTTATTAAAGATAAAAAAGATAAAAAAGATATTATTTTACAAAATCAAATTGATGAAGCTTTAAATATTGTATCAAGTACTTTACGTAGTCATTTTATAGAATTGATAAACAAAATTGATTATAAAGATAAAATCAAACTTACTATCACCGTTGGTGAACTTTCACAGGTTATAATAAATATTATAAATAATTCAAAAGATATACTTATAGAGAAAAAGATAGAAGAACCATTTGTTATAATCTCTTGTTATAGAAAAAATGATATGGCGATAATAAGTATAGAAGATAATGGTGGTGGAATACCTGAAGATATCATTTCAAAAGTTTTTGAACCATATTTTACAACAAAGCATCAAAGTCAAGGTACTGGTTTGGGACTTCATATGAGTTATAAAATTATTACTGAGAGTTTAAATGGTAAACTTTATGTAAAAAATACAGATTTTGGTGCAAAATTTTATATAGAGTTACCTTTAAATTCAAAGGTATAACTTGTATAAAGTAGCTTTAATACAACAAAAATATAAAAATTCAAAAGAAGAAACACTTAAATATACAGTAGAGAAGATCAAAGAGGCATCTGTAAATGGATCTAAACTAATTGTTCTACAAGAGTTGCATCAGACACATTATTTTTGTCAAAATGAAAATGTTGATACCTTTAATCTTGCAAATAATTATGAAAATGATAAAATATTTTGGTCAGATATCGCTAAGCAATATAGTATAGTTCTAGTAACATCTCTGTTTGAAAAAAGAGCGGCAGGATTGTATCACAATACTGCAGTAGTTTTTGATAGTGATGGCACTATTGCTGGAAAGTATAGAAAAATGCATATTCCAGATGATCCTGGATTTTATGAAAAATTTTATTTTACACCTGGCGATTTAGGCTTTGAACCAATTCAAACAAGTATAGGTAAACTTGGAGTATTAATCTGCTGGGATCAATGGTATCCAGAAGCTGCAAGACTTATGACATTAAAAGGTGCCGACATACTTATATATCCAACAGCAATTGGTTGGTTTGAAGATGATATGGAAGATGAAAAACAAAGACAACTTGATGCATGGATAGCTGTTCAAAGAGGTCATTCTATAGCAAATGGTATACCAATAGTAACGGTAAATCGTGTTGGATTTGAAAAAGATGATAGTGGAGTTTTAAAAGGTACCCATTTTTGGGGTAACTCTTTTGTATTTGGTCCACAAGGTGAATTGTTAGTTCAAGGATCTCCAAATAAAGAGGAGATACTTTATGCTAATATAGACTTAGCTAGAAATGAAGAGGTTAGAAGATGGTGGCCACTTTTAAGAGATAGAAGAATTGAAAATTATGGTGAGATTACAAAAAGGTATATAGACTAGATGAATTTAAAAGAATATGATAAAAGGTTAGAGTTATTAATAGATAAGTTAAAAAAGTTTGAAACTATCTCTGCAGATAAAGATTATAAAGTATTAAAGATATTATTTGATAAAGTATATTTAAGTGGTGTTCTAGATATCACTACTTTAGCAAAAGATTTACAAGATAAATATAAACTTATTTTATTTACAGCACTTTCCCAAATTTCTGGAACATTAGCTTTTCTTGTTATTCAAATATTAGCAGCTAATAATATAATGGCTAAAAATCAATATAAAAAAAGAGAATTTTATCTAAAAAGAATGTGTGGTATTGCTATAAATCATCTTCGTGCACCAGTTACAGTGGTAAGTGGAATTAAATGTGAAGGTGGTTACTTATTGAATGGTACACTTACATGGGCAAGTGGATATAAAATATTTGATACATTACTTATAGGTTTCCATTTTTTAGGATCAGAACTTGAAGCTATGGCAGATTTTAAAAATAGTGATAACTTTTCTATAGGTCAAGCTGATGATACTTTTGTAGGAAATGGTCTAAATACAGTAAATATAGATCTTAAAGATTATTTTGTAAAAGATGAAGATATTGTTTCATCACAATTAATGGGTAATTATACAAAAGTTAAATCAGCTTCAAAAACAGTGCATTTTTGTATTTATGGTCTTGGTATTTGTGCAATTGAGAATATACGAGATGATTTATTTAAAGAGGTAGCTAGTAAGAAACTTGAAAATATAAAAAATATTTTTATGGAATCAAATGATTTAGAAAGATTGGATAAATTAAGGGTTGAATTATTTGTAATGGTTCAAGATATAGTAACTACCTCTATGGTATTAAATGGTGGTAGATCAATTTTATCAAACTCTATTTTTCAAAGATTGTATAGAGAAATAATAATGTTTAATTCCAATGGGCTAAACAATGATTTAAAACTTATATTTAAAGATAGATTTTTAGATAAAAGTTATAGTGAATAACATTTAATTTAATTAATGTTAAAATTATATAAATAAGGAGAATATATGAAATTTACAGGAACAAATGTTTTAGTTACAGGTGCAAGCAAAGGTATAGGTGCACAAATTGCAAAAGAGTTGTCTTCATATGGATTGAAAGTTTGGATTAATTATAGAAGTAAACCAGAATTAGCAGATGCAGTTATGGAAGAGATTAAAGCTAATGGTGGAGATGCTGCAGTAATAAAAGGTGATGTATCTGTAGAATCTGATTGGGCTGATATGATTAAGGTTATTGTTCAAAGTGATGGTGCATTATCATATCTTGTAAATAATGCTGGTATTACAAAAGATAAACTTGCTATTAGAATGAGTGTTGATGATTTTGATGATGTAATAAATGCAAATTTAAAATCAACTTTCATTGGTTGTAGAGATGCCTTAAAAGCAATGAGTAAGAAAAAGTTTGGAGCAGTAGTAAACATATCTTCAATTGTAGGAGAGATGGGAAATCCTGGACAAACTAATTATTCTGCATCAAAAGGTGGAGTAAATACAATGACAAAAGCATTTGCAAAAGAGGGAAGTGCAAGAGCTATTAGATTTAACTGTGTAACACCTGGATTTATAAGAACAGATATGACTGATGAGTTAAAGCAAGAGATTAAAGATGAATATACTAAAAATATACCACTTAAGAGATTTGGTGAAGCAAAAGAGGTAGCTGATGCAGTAGCTTTTCTTTTAAGTGACCACTCAACATATATTACAGGTGAAATATTAAAAGTAAATGGTGGATTGTACGTATAAATCTAAAAAGAAAATTTTTAAATAAACTATGATATAATAGTGTGAAATTTAATAAAAGGAAGACAAATGTTAGAAAAAGTAAAAGCAGTTGTAGTAGAGCAATTAGATTGTAATGCTGATGAAGTAAAAGAAGATTCAAAGTTTATAGAAGATTTAGGTGCAGATTCACTAGATGTAGTTGAGCTAGTTATGGCTTTAGAAGAAGAATTTGATATTGAAATTCCTGATGAAGATGCAGAAGGTATTTTAACTGTAGCTGATGCTTTAAAATACATTGAAGATCATAAATAGTCTTTAAAATCTAAGAAGAGAATAATAATATTTCTCTTCTTAAGCTTACACTAGATTAAACAAAATTTAAATAGAGATTTAGTTTTTGTTTAGTTTATAATATAAAATATGGAGAGATAATAAGATGCAAAGAGTTGTAATAACTGGTATAGGTATGATAAATTCACTTGGGACAAATGTTGAAGAATCTTTTAAAGCGATAGTTGAAGGTCAAACAGGTATAGATACAATTAGTTTATTTGATGCATCTGCTTTTTCTGCACAAGTTGCTGGTGAGGTAAAAGATTTTGATCCTGCTGCAATTTTAGGTAAAAAAGAAGCTAAAAAAGCAGATAGATTTATACAATTAGGTATACATGCTTCACAAGAAGCTATGAAAGATGCTGGAATTGTAACAGAAAATAAAGTTGATGTTAATATTGCAGATGATTTTGGTATTGTTTCTGCTTCAGGAATAGGTGGACTACCGAATATTCAAAAAAATTCTGTTATTTGTGATGCTAGAGGTCCAGGTAAAATTTCTCCATTTTTCATCCCCTCTTCATTAGTAAATATGCTTGGTGGATTTGTTTCTATTCAGCATAATTTAAAAGGTCCAAATATCTCAGTAGTAACTGCTTGTGCAGCAGGAACTCATGCAATTGGAGAAGCTTATAAAACTATCGTATTAGGTGGAGCTTCAAAAATGCTTGTAATTGGTGCAGAGAGTGCTATTTGTGGGGCAGGGGTTGGTGGTTTTGCTGCTATGAAAGCATTAAGTACTAGAAATGACGATCCTAAAACAGCATCTAGACCATTTGATAAAAATAGAGATGGTTTTATTATGGGTGAAGGTGCTGGAGCTTTAGTGATAGAGACTTTAGAATCTGCGCAAGAAAGAGGTGCAAAAATATATGCTGAAATCTTAGGTTTTGGAGAAAGTGGTGATGCAAATCATATTACAACTCCAACTATGGATGGTCCTTTAAGAGCTATGAAAGCTGCATATAAAATGGCTAAAAATAATAATGGTGGAGAGTTGAAAATTGATTATGTAAATGCTCATGGAACATCTACTCCAGTTAATGACAAAAATGAAACAGCTGCACTAAAAGAGTTATTTAATGGTGCTGAAAATTGTCCTCCTGTAACATCTACAAAAGGTCAAATTGGACATTGTTTAGGTGCTGCTGGTGCAATTGAAGCTATTATTGCAATTAAGGCTATGGAAGATGGTATCATCCCTCCAACAATTAACCAAATAGAATCTGATGAAAATTGTGATTTAGATTATGTACCTAATACTGCTAGAAAAGCTGAACTAAATATTGTTATGTCTAACTCATTTGGTTTTGGTGGAACTAATGGTGTAGTAATTATGAAGAAATTCGAGAAATAGGAAGTAAAAATGGCAACATATTTAGATTTTGAAGAGGGTTTAAAAAAAATAGAAGATGAAATTATTGTTGCTAAAACAAAAGCAGATGAATATGCAGTTTCAATTTTAGAAAAAAAATTAGAAACTGAAGTTGAAAAAACATATTCAAATCTTACTGATTTTCAAAAATTAAAATTAGCAAGACATGCTGATAGACCTTATGCTCTTGATTATATTAGAGGCTTGATGAGTGATTATTATGAGATACATGGAGATAGACATCTTGCAGATGATCAAGCTATCGTTTGTTATCTTGGTAATATTGGTGATCAAAAATGTGTAGTAATAGGTGAACAAAAAGGTAGAGGTGTAAAAAATAAACTAAAAAGAAATTTTGGTATGCCAAATCCTGAAGGCTATAGAAAAGCCTTAAGAGCTGCAAAATTAGCTGAGAAATTCAATCTTCCTATTTTATTTTTAGTAGATACTCCAGGTGCTTATCCTGGAATTGGAGCTGAAGAGAGAAGTCAAAGTGAAGCTATTGCTAGAAATCTT
>Ga0256826_1002112_pt1 | contig 12233 bp, 15 predicted proteins | sample CV79metaG_FD_185975 | JGI IMG/M metagenome (GOLD analysis project Ga0256826, IMG submission 185975) | Hydrothermal vent microbial communities from East Pacific Rise, Pacific Ocean - CV79 | ecosystem: Environmental > Aquatic > Marine > Hydrothermal vents | place: Pacific Ocean: East Pacific Rise... | reverse complement strand
AATGCTAGAGAAATAGCAATATATAAAAGCGTATTTGAGCTCTTTTTAGCTGTTGATTTTTTTCTTTTTGCCATTAAATTTTATCCTAATAATTTTAGATATTTTTCTTTTTATGAAGTATATAGTAAAAGCAAAAATAATACCAAATATATGACAAATTGACATATATTATAATCACCATAGACTTTTAAGTATAACTTCGATATAATCCCGCGTTCCTTTCTCTTTGTATCATTATTTTTGATGATATGTACATATCCGAAGGGGAAACAAAAGCTTACATTTAATTGTAAACAAAATACCAAAGGGAGATTATACTCTATGAGAAACTACGAAAACCTAGTTATCGTTAAACCAACACTTACAGCAGAAGAGATTCAAGCTAGCATTAAAGCTATCGAAGAAGTAATCACTTCAAATGGTGGCGAAATCGCTACTACTGATTCAATGGGAATGAGAAAACTTGCATATCCAATTGAAAAAAATGAGCGTGGATATTTCCATGTTATTTATTATACTATTGCTCCTTCAGCAATTACTGAAATTGAAAGAAGATTTCGTATTAATGAGGAACTTTTAAGATTTGTAACTATCAAATATGATACTAATCGTGAAGTTATCGCTTTTAATCAACTAGTAGCTAAAGCTCAAAAGAAAAATGAAGTTCCAGCAAAAGTTGAAACTCCAGTAGTTGAAGAAAAAGTAACTGAAGAAGTTAAAGCAGAAGAAGCACCAGCAACTGAAACTCCAGCTGTAGAAGCTGAAGCACCAGCAGCAGAATAGTTTTTAACTAAGCTTAAACAAAATAAGGAATATTCATGTATAACAAAGTTATTATGGTTGGAAACTTAACTCGCGATATCGAACTTAGATACTCTCAAAGCGGAATGGGCATAGCAAATACTGCTATTGCAACAAGCCGTAAATTCACTAGTAATGGTGAAAAGAAAGAAGAAGTTTGTTTTGTAGATATTACTTTCTTTGCTCGTTCTGCAGAGATTGCTAACCAATACCTTAGAAAAGGGAGTAAAATCCTAGTAGAGGGTAGACTTAACTTTGATCAATGGGTAGATCAAAATGGACAAAAACGTTCAAAGCATTCAGTGGTAGTTGAAACTATGCAAATGTTAGATTCAAAAGGTGATAACCAAGGTGGTAATGGTGGAAATTCTTACCAAGCTCCTCAAGGCAATGCACCTCAACAAAATCAACAACAAGCGCAAAGTTATCAAGCACCTCAGCAACAGCAACAAAGCTATGGTCAACCTGCGGCTCAAAAACAGCAACAGTCTTACCAAGCTCCAGCTCAGCAAATGCCAAGTTCTAACCAAGTTCCAGTGATTGACATTGATGAAGATGAAATTCCATTTTAGAAAATAAATAATAAAGGAAATACCATGGCAGAAAGAAGAAAATACAAAAAAAGATATTGTAAATATTGTGAAGCAAAAGTTGACTTCATGGATTATAAAGATGTAGGAGCGCTACGTTTTTCACTTTCAGAAAGATACAAAATCATGCCTCGCCGTTTAACAGGTAACTGTAAACGTCACCAAGATATGATTGCAACAGTAATCAAAAGAGCTAGAGCAGCTGCATTAGTTCCATATACAGTAACTCGTAAACAAGTTATTACAGCTCCATTTGAAAACCTAAAATAGGTCTTCACCCTCCAGCTTCGGCTGGAACTTTTAAGTAACCAATACAAAAAATCAAACTTGCTAAAATTTATACTACTTACAATTATTATATTTACACAACTTCAAGCTCAACTATTAAAATATGACATAAAACCATCATGGTTAAAATCAAACTCTTATAAAAATATAAAAATTCTAGACTCTATGGAACTAGACTTTAAAGATTTCAACGCTATTGAAGTAAATGAATTATCAGCTTTAGCCTATAAAAAAAATAAGCTTTTTGCAATAAGTAATAGAGGATATTTATATCATTTTAATATACAAATACAAAAAAATAAAGTTATAAATTTAAAACTTGAAAAAGCAGTCAAATTAAAAAAGAAAAATAATAAAAAGTTAAAGAAAAAGCATAGAGATGCAGAGGGTATGGTCTTAGTTGATAATAAATTATATATCTCTTTTGAAAGAAAACCAAGGGTTGATATATTTTCTTTAAATGGAAAAAGGATTACTAGATATAAACTAGATGATAAACTAGAAAATATTTTTAATTATCAATCCAAGAACAAAGCATTAGAAGCCATTGCTTATAATAAAAAGTACGGTATTATAGTAGGAGCTGAAAAACCATTAAAAAATGAAGACTCTAAATATCATGTACTTTATGCTAAAAACAATACATGGAGATTTGAAGCAGATGCTAGTTTAACTGCTATGGAGTTTATAGATGAAAATGAACTTCTAACTTTAGAAAGAAGTTTCAATAGTTTTAGCAGACAAAGAATAATTATACTTAAAAAAGTAACCCTTACTAAAGAGAAAAACACTATAAGTAAGTCAAAAATTTTAGCAAGATTAGATAGTTATGATGGTTGGCATTTAGACAATTTTGAGGGCTTAACAAAGGTTGGTAAAAAGAAGTTTCTCATGATTAGTGATGACAATAGAGGCTTTTTTCAAAAAACACTATTAGTGCTTTTTGAAATTAAATAACTTAAGAATTAATCTCATTTTTAATAATATTTGCTAACTCTGAACACTCTTTTATTTTTTGGGCATAACTTAAATTTTCTCTTAGTAATACATCTATAAAAGCACTTCCAACTATCACTCCATCTGCACCAAGAACCTTATCTTTAGCTGTTTTTACATTTACTCCAAAACCAACATAAACTGGTGTTTTTGTATACTTTTTAATATCTTTTAAAAATGGTTGAAGATTTTCAGCTACACCTGAACCTGTAATCCCTGTATATGCAACCATATAAATAAATTTTTGAGCATTTTGTACTACCTCTTTAATACGATCTTCCCCATCAGTTGGTGCTACAAAACTAATATTTGAAATATTATTTTCTTTAAATAAATCAGCATATAAAAGTGCTTCTTCATGGGGTAAATCAGGGATGATTAAACCATTTACACCAATCCCTTTTGCATAAGGAATTAATTTTTTCATATCTTGTTGATAAAATGAGTTGAAATATCCCATCCAAAGTGTATCAATACTTGGTGCTATTGCTTCTGAAATCTCTTTTAAGTGTGCAAATTTAAAGCCATTATCTAGTGATAGATGATTTGCTTTTTCTATAAGTGGACCATCTGCAACAGGGTCTGAAAAAGGGACACCTAATTCTAAAGTATCGACACCATTAGAACCTAAAGCTAAAGCCAAATCAATGCTAAAAGATTTTTCTGGATAGCCAGAAGTTATATATGCTACAAGTTTTTTCATTTATATTATGTCCAAGTCTGGTAATTTTAGTAAAGAATATTTTATATGAGAGAGTGAATTATCAAGTTTTAAATCATCGTTCCATTGTGCAAACATATCGCTAATATTAAGTAACCAAGTTACAGTTTCTTCATTTACACTAGTATGATTAGATCTAATTTGTTCCAATGAATCTTCAACAAAAGCTGAAAGTTTTTTCATTTGTTCAATTTGAAGATAGCCTGTTGCTGATTTAATATTATGAAAAACACGAAAAAGTTCATTGATACTTTGATCAAACATATTTGGTTTAGATAGATCAATAATCATAGTTTCCATGCTCTCAACCATCATAGAATAGTGGTCTAAGAACTCATCAACTATTTCATAATCAAAGTTAGTATCTAAATCACTTCTTATACCCATAAAATATTTCTCCTATATAGTTCAAATTATAGCAATTTTTAGTTAAAATACCTTTATGAATAAAAAAATGACAATAACTTCCATACAAAAAGCTAAAGGTAACAACTCTTTAGTGATGATTACTGCGTATGATGCACTATTTGCAAAATTACTTGCTCCTAGTGCTGATATGATTTTAGTTGGCGATAGCTTAAATATGAGTTTTGCTGGAAAGTCTGATACTCTAAGTGCTACACTTGAACAAATGATTTACCATACAAAAGCAGTTTGTAATGGTGCAAAAAATAGTTTTATAATTTGTGATATGCCATTTGGAACTTATGCTAATAAAGATGATGCTTTAAAAAATTCTATAAAAGTTTTTCAAGAAACATCTGCTGATAGCATAAAGATAGAAGGTGGTGAAGATAAGGCAGAAATAATCAACTATCTTACCTCAAATGGTATAGCTGTTTGTGGTCACATTGGTCTACTTCCTCAAGCTGTTCGTGGTGATGGTGGGTACAAAATCAAAGGAAAAAATCAAGAAGAAGAACTACAACTCATAAAAGATGCTCAAGCAGTTGAAGATGCTGGTGTATTTTGCGTGGTTATAGAGGGTGTAAAACCTGAAGTAGCAAGAATTGTTGCGAACTCTATAAACATTCCAGTTATTGGTATTGGTGCAGGAGTAGATGTTGATGGACAGGTTTTAGTTTTTTCAGATATGCTAGGTCTTTTTGAAGAGTTTACACCTAAATTTGTAAAAAAGTATCTCGATGGAGCAACCCTCATCAAAGATGCTGTACAAAATTATGCAGATGAAGTTAAAAATAAAACTTTTCCAACACAGGAGCATACTTACTGATGGAACGCCTTGTTGAGATAGAAAAGTTTGAGAGTGAAGAATCAACAGAACTCACTTTAAGACCAGATGCTTGGGAACAATACATAGGTCAAGAGCAAATTAAAAAAAATCTTGGTGTATTTATACAAGCGAGTAAAAAAAGAGATGAAGCATTAGATCATGTACTTTTTTTTGGACCCCCTGGTTTAGGTAAAACAACTCTAGCTCTCATAATTGCCAATGAGATGAATGCAAACATTAAAGTTACAGCAGCTCCAATGATAGAAAAAAGTGGTGATTTAGCTGCACTTCTTACAAATTTAGAAGAGGGTGATATACTTTTTATAGATGAAATTCATCGTCTTTCACCTGCAGTTGAAGAGATACTTTACTCATCTATGGAAGATTTTCGTATAGATATTATTATTGGCTCTGGTCCAGCTGCTCAAACTGTAAAAATTGACTTACCTCGTTTTACACTTATTGGGGCTACTACTAGAGCAGGTATGCTTTCAAACCCTCTTCGTGATAGATTTGGTATGAATTTTCGTATGCAATTTTACTCTCATGAGGAACTAGCAAAAATCATATCTCAAGCCTCAATAAAATTAGAAAAAGAAATAATTAAAGAAGCTAGTGTAGAGATTGCAAAGCGTAGTCGTGGTACTCCAAGAATAGCACTTAGACTTCTTCGTCGTGTACGTGATTTTGCAGATGTTGCAGATGAAAAAAATATTAACCATAAAAGAACACAATATGCTTTAGATGAATTAGGGATAAACTCTCATGGATTTGATGAGATGGATATACGACTACTAAACCTTTTGGTATCTGCAAATGGTAGAGCTATGGGGCTTAGTACTATTGCAGCAGCTTTAAGTGAAGATGAGGGGACAGTTGAAGATGTTCTTGAGCCTTATTTAATTGCAAATGGTTACTTAGAGCGTACAGCAAAAGGTAGAAAAGCCACAAAAAGCACTTATGAAATTTTAAATATTCCTCTTTTAGATGAAGAAGGTACTTTATTTTGAAATACAAAAAATCATTTTTTTTAAATAAAAAGAGGTAACTATTATGAAACCACAATATTTTGTAGCTGTATTATTTGCAACATCACTTTACTGGATGTATCTACTGTATGCTCCTTTTTTACTTGCAATTACAATAGCAGCCCTATTAGCAATATCTACTTCAAATATTCAAGATTTTTTTGAAAAAACTTTAAAATCAAAACTACTTTCTGCACTACTTTCTAGTTTTTTATTAGCACTTTTATTTTTTGCTCCTCTTGGATATTTTTTAACAACTTTAACAATTCAATTGAACACTTTAGAACCAGAAATATTTTTTAAAGTAGAAACATATTTAAAAAATTTCATAGAACATCCACCAGAATATTTACACTTTTTAAAACCTTACGCCAACGATATTGTAAATGAATTAAATATGAATGAACTAACATCAAGTGTAATATCAACTACTACTATCATAGGTAAATTTTCTGCAGGATTCTTAAAAAGTGCCTTTATGATAATTATCTTTTACTTTTTTTCACACTACAATGGTACTGCTATTATTGGTTTTATAAAAAGAGTAGTACAAATGTCTGTAGAAGAAACAACCTTACTTGTTAAAGAGTTATCATCAGTAATGGGTGTAGTATTTTACTCCATTATTGTTACAGCTATGTTTGAGGGTGTACTCTTTGGTATAGCTATCTCTTTCATGGGCTATAACGGTTTATTATTTGGTATTATGTATGGTTTTGCATCTTTGATTCCTGTAGTTGGTGGGATAATTATGTGGCTTCCATTTATGCTTTATGAGTTTTCTATTGGTAATGATTCCTCAGCAATTTTCATATCGCTTTATTCTATAATTGTTATTTCAATTATTGCAGATACCTTTATTAAACCATTGATTATAAGAGCTATTAGTACAAAACTTTTAGATGAAGATGATAGTAAGATAGATGAGCTAGTTATCTTTTTCGCAATCATAGCAGGACTTGCAACATTTGGTTTTTGGGGTATGATTTTAGGCCCTGCAATTACCGCATTTTTCTTAACAATTATGAAACTTTTTGAAGCTAGAACTATTGAGTGTGCCTCTTAGCCCAGCGCATGGAATATGTTTGAAGAATATGTTCACGGAAGCTGAAATAGGCTAAGAGGTACTTATAGACTAATTTTTTTCTTATAAATTTCAGGATATTCACCTTTATATCTACGGTGAACCCAAAACCAAAATTTTGGCTCTTCTTTTATAAGATTGCTTAACCAATCTGCTTGAAGTTGAGTAGCTTTTTGTATATCTTCTTGCTCGTTTTCGCTATGATTTACTACTATCTCATCAGATATCATCATAGTGTAATGCTCTTCATCATCTGTTCTAATTGTTACTGGAATAATTGCTGCATTATATTTTCTTGCAAGATATGCTGGTGTAGATGTTTGACGAATTTTTTTACCAAAAAAGTCAACCTCCACACCCTCTCTAGGATTGATTCCAGTATCTATAACTATACCACAAGATTCACCATTTTTAAGAAGTTTTATAAGTGGCTTTATAACTTTTGATTTTTCTAAAGATTTGTTACCAAATTTAGCACGAGATTCTAGTAACCACTCTTGATACTCTAAATTTTTCATCTCTTTAAAAACAGCTGTTATTGGTTCTATAAATGCACCAACAGATGCAGCTCCTAGTTCCCAAGCACAGTAGTGAGGTGTTACATAAATTATTGCTCTACCTTGTTCTTGAACTTTTTTTACAGCTTCTATATTATCTATAGTTACTTTTTTTGCTAAATCTTCTTTAGACATATATCTAATTTCCATAATATGTAAAAAATTTAGTAAAAGATTTTTAAAGCTATATTTTGTAATCTCTTTTTTTTCTTTTTCTGACATAGTATTGTTAAAAGTAAATTCCAAGTTTTGATAAGAGATTCTACGATATCTTGAAGATAAATGATAAGCAAGAAAACCAAGTAAATTAAAAAAGCCTTTTCTAACTTTTTTTGGTAATAGCATTAAGATTTTTTCTAATAATAAAAATAGTTTAAAGCCCATTATTTACCTGTTTAAATAGTTTGTTAATGAGATTATATCAAATTGTTATTAAGCATTTGGTATAATCACAATAATTTAAGAAAGAGAGGTAGAGCTATGGTCGCATCTGATATACAACATTTTTCAGAAGGAAGAACTAAAGCTAGAGCTTATTTTTGTTACTTATTTTCTAAAAATATACCAAATAGGCTACCATCATTAAGTAAAGAGATGATAATGCCACGTCTTTTAAAAATAAAGGCTGATTTAGAAAATTGTGAAGGTGTATATTTACTTGACACAATGGGCGTCCAAGTTACACCAACTTATACTGCCAATACTCAGATTGATGATACAGGAAAAATTAGAGCCAATAGAGCATATTATTACCGTGCAGTTAGGGAGGAAAGATGTACTATTACTGATCCTTACCCATCTTTAATTACTGGTGGTTTAACTATAACTGCATCTCAACCTATTTTTAGTGAAAATGGTACTTTAAAATATGTAGTATGTTTAGATATGCCACTAGATGAAGTACTAAAAATTTCTCATCTAAATACAATGGATTCTTTTTTCTCAAAATTTTTTAAATACACTTATTCTACTTTTGCTTTTGCACTAATTGCAGTTGCCATGTTACTATTTTTCAATGGAATTGGAACTTTTTTTGAAAAGATTAGTGTTACACATCTTATAATTGGAGATATGTTTAAAGCTACTATTTTACTTACATTATCACTTGCTATTTTTGATTTAGCAAAAACACTCATAGAAGAAGAAGTACTTGGACGGCATAAAGAACACAATATTTCTGGACCACATAAAACCATGGTAAAATTTTTGGGTTCTATTATTATAGCCCTTTCAATAGAAGCACTTATGCTTGTGTTTAAGTTTGCGATAACAGATCCACAAATGTTAGTAAATGCCATATATATTATAGGTGGTGTTGCTCTACTAATTATTAGTTTAGCAATTTATATAAAATTTACAAAATTAAAGATAGATGAATGATAGCAATAGTTGATTACAATATGGGAAATTTAGCAAGTGTAAAAAATGCATTTGCTTCTTTAGGTGAAGATACAGTAGTTGTGAGTGATCCAGCAAAATTTAAAGATTATGATAAATTAGTCTTACCTGGTGTTGGTGCTTTTGGTGATGCTATGGAGCATTTAAAAGAAAGAAATATGGTAAAAGCTCTGCAAGAATATGCCTTAAGTGGCAAATATATGCTTGGTATCTGTTTGGGTATGCAACTACTTTTTGATTCAAGCCAAGAATTTGGCTCTCATGAGGGACTAGGACTTATAAAAGGTGATGTTAAAGCTTTTGATAGTTCTAAATTTTCAGAGCCTCTAAAAGTACCACACATGGGCTGGAATCGTATGTTCACAACTAATCATCCACTTTTTAAAAATTTAGATGAAAATCATTATCTTTACTTTGTTCACACATTTCATGTAACTTGCAAAGATACAAATGATATTATTGGAAAAACAAATTATGGATATGAATTTGCCTCAGCAGTAGCTCATGAGAATGTTATGGGGATTCAACCACACCCAGAAAAGAGCCATGAGAATGGGCTTAAAATATTAAAAAATTTTATAGGATTATAATATGACACTTTACCCAGCAATAGATTTAAAAGATGGAAAAGCAGTTCGCCTTACAAAAGGTTTAATGGATAGTGCAAAAATTTACTCAGATGAGCCTTGGACTTTAGTTAAAAAGTTTGAAGAGATGGGTGCCGAGTGGGTACACTTAGTTGATTTAAATGGTGCTTTTGCAGGTGAACCTAAAAACTTAGAACAAATTATAAAAATCAGACAAAACTGTAGTGTAAAACTAGAACTTGGTGGTGGAATTCGTGATGAAGCAACCATTAAAAAAATGTTAGAAATTGGCATAGACAGAATTATTTTAGGTTCTATTGCTGTAAAAAATCCTCAATTTGTAAAAGATATGGCAGCAAAATATCCAATAGCTGTAGGAATTGATGCAATAAATGGTTTTGTAGCAGTTGAGGGTTGGGGTGAAGTTAGTAAGATGAGAGCTACTGATTTAGCTCATGAGTTTGCAAATGCTGGTGTTGAAGCTATAATTTGTACTGATGTTGGAAAAGATGGAACTCTTAGTGGAGTGAATGTTGACTTTACAGTAGATATTGCAAGAGCTAGTGGAGTTAGTACTATTGCTAGTGGTGGAGTTAAAGATGAGAGTGATATTGAAGCTCTTATTGCTACAAAAGAAGTAGATGGTGTTATCATTGGGAAAGCCTTTTACGAGGGGACACTTGACTTAGAAAAGATGTTTAAATTACTAAAATAACTAGTACTTAATAATAAAATTAATAAATTTAAGATATAATGTTAGTATTAAATTCGTAACAAATATTATATAGAAAAGGATTTCAATTGAAATTACTTGTTGTTGATGATAGCTCTACAATGCGTCGTATTATAAAAAATACTTTAGCTAGACTTGGACATAAAGATATTCTTGAAGGTGCTGATGGTGTTGAGGGATGGGCTGCAATAGATGCAAATCCTGATGTTGATATGCTTATTACAGATTGGAATATGCCTGAAATGAATGGTTTAGAGCTTGTTATTAAAGTTCGTGCAGATGATCGTTTTAAAGATTTACCAATCATCATGGTTACAACAGAGGGTGGTAAAGCAGAAGTTATTACTGCACTAAAAGCTGGTGTAAACAACTATATTGTAAAACCATTTACTCCTCAAGTACTTAAAGAAAAACTTGGTGCTGTAATGGGTATTGAGGTGTAATGCAAGAGCATTACTTTGAACTAGTAGTCAACTTATCTTCTCACCATTCTCTTTTTTCAGATTTTTTATCAGATACACTACCAGTCGGTTTTGAAGAAACCGATACTGGTTTTATAATCAGAAGTGAAGATGAGCTTGACACTATAATTTGGGGACTAGAACAGTTCGCAGAAGCCTTACAAAAAGCACTTTCTCAAAGTATTGAGATTGAATGTACACAAACAAAACTTAAAAATGCAGACTGGATTGAAGTATATCAAAAAAGTATAGAACCATTACAGATAGATAAGTTTTATATTCATCCAACATGGAATGAACCAAATAGTGAACTTATAAATATAACTATAGACCCTGCCCTAGCCTTTGGTACAGGACATCATCCAACAACAGCTTCTTCTCTTCGTGCTATTGCAAAGTATGTTAAAAAAGATGCTAGCGTCTTAGATGTTGGTTGTGGTTCAGGAATACTTGGAGTTGGAGCAATAAAGCTTGGTGCTAAAGTTGATGCTTGTGATACTGATATAGTTTGTATACAAAATTCACAAAAAAATTCTGAATTAAATGATGTAGAGTTTAACAATTTATGGGAAGGTTCATGCTCTCTGGCAGAAAATTCTTATGACGTAGTTGTAGCAAATATTGTTGCAGATGTTTTAACTTTTATTGCAAATGATTTAAAAAGTGTTTTAAAAGATGATGGAATTTTAATTCTTTCAGGAATACTTGATAAATATGAAAAAAAAGTTTTAAATTTTTATAAAGATTTAGAAATACTAGAAAAGATACATGAGCAAGAATGGATAACTCTTGTGTTAAAAAGAGGAAAATAAATAAAGATGCAAGATAACAATAACCAAGACAATAATAACAATAATTTTTTCAATAAAAACCCACTAATAACTTTTGCAATATTTTCAATAGTAATTATTTTACTATTTAAAACATTGATTGGTGATACAGCTGATAGTAGCTTAACTGGTGGAAGTACAAAACGAGCTAAAGCCGTTACATACTCCGAGTTCAAATCACTTATATCTACAAAAAGTTTAAAAAAAGTTGATATTGGGCAAAGCTATATAAAAGCTTACGGTTCTGACAATTCAGTTTATACTACTAGAATTGTAAAAGGCGATACAAAATTAGTTGAATCACTTGAAAAACAAGGTATTGAATATACTGGATTTTCAGAAACAAATTGGTTCACTGAGATGTTTGGTTGGTTATTTCCATTTTTACTTATCATTGGAATTTGGATGTTTTTTGCTGGAAGAATGCAAAAAAGTATGGGTGGCGGAATTCTTGGCATGGGAAATTCTAAAAAGATGGTTAATTCTGAAAAGCCAAAAACTAAGTTTGATGATGTGGCTGGTGTAGAAGAAGCTAAAGAAGAGGTTCAAGAGATTGTTGACTTTTTAAAGCATCCTGGTCGTTATGTTGAGATTGGTGCAAAAATTCCTAAAGGTGTACTACTTGTGGGAAGCCCTGGTACTGGTAAAACATTACTTGCAAAAGCTGTTGCTGGTGAAGCAGAAGTTCCATTTTTCTCTGTAACTGGTTCTTCATTTATTGAAATGTTTGTTGGTGTTGGTGCGGCTCGTGTTCGTGACTTATTTGAACAAGCAAAAAAAGATGCTCCAAGTATTATCTTCATTGATGAAATTGATGCTATTGGTAAAAGTCGTTCAGCTGGTGCAAATATGGGTGGAAATGATGAACGCGAACAAACACTAAATCAACTTCTTGCTGAGATGGATGGGTTTGGAACTGATACAC
>Ga0256826_1002111_pt1 | contig 12239 bp, 17 predicted proteins | sample CV79metaG_FD_185975 | JGI IMG/M metagenome (GOLD analysis project Ga0256826, IMG submission 185975) | Hydrothermal vent microbial communities from East Pacific Rise, Pacific Ocean - CV79 | ecosystem: Environmental > Aquatic > Marine > Hydrothermal vents | place: Pacific Ocean: East Pacific Rise... | reverse complement strand
GGCAACACCAAGATTAGTCGATGCATCATTTATAAAATCGGCACAAGCTCTGGGCGACAGTGTAGACGATACGGTTAGTGAAGTGGTCTTTTTAGGACGCTCAAATGTAGGAAAAAGCTCTAGTATTAATGGACTTACCTCAAGAAAAAGTTTAGCAAAATCTTCAGCTACTCCAGGAAAAACGCAATTAATTAATTTTTTTGATATACGTTACATTCATGATGAGAGAGATTGGAACATTCGTTTTGTGGATTTACCTGGTTTTGGTTATGCCAAAGTCTCTAAAGATTTAAAAGGGGCATGGCAAAAGAACTTGGTAGAGTTTATTAAGCATCGTGTCTCTATTCGAGTTTTTATCCATCTTCGTGATGCACGGCATCCTAATGCTCAAATTGATAAAGATGTAAATAAGTATGTAAAAGAGTTTATTCGTGGAGACCAACTCTATTTAGATGTTTTTACCAAAATAGATAAACTCAACCAAAAAGAGAAGACAGCTCTTAAAAAAGCATTCCCTGGTTGTATTACTCTCTCTAACTCAAAAAGAATAGGATACGACAGAGTGCATCAGAAGATATTTGAACATATTTTTGGGGTTACTGAGTGGTCAAATTAGTTAAAGCAAATCTTTCAGATATTCCTGCTATGCAAGAGATGGTTCGACGAGAGGTAAAAGATGGAGTTATTTTAGAGAGAAATGCTGATGAGGTTGCTACGAATATACGCTCTTATGTGTTAGCAAAAGAGGGGGATGTTTTGCTGGGCTATGCTGCGTTGCATGTTCACTCTTCGCGTTTAGCAGAGATTCGTTCTCTTATTATTTTAGATGGATACCGAGGTCAAAATATTGGTAAAAAAATAGTGGAGTTTACTCTCAATGAAGCAAAATCTTTAAATGTAAGTGAAGAAGTTTTAGTATTGACCTATTTACCACAGTTTTTTATAAAAATGAAATTTATAGAGATTTCTAAAGAGAGTATTCCCGAGCATAAAATTTGGACAGATTGTATAAAATGTATTCATTTCCCTGTCTGTAATGAAATCTCTTTAGTTTATAAGTTAGCAGGTTAGGATTTGTAATGAAACATTATATTGATATAGATAAAGAAAAATTAACCCTTTTTCAAAAAATATTTTTAGTCTCTTTTGTACTTTTTTATCCTTTTTTGGTCTCTATTTATACCATGTTACCACCATTGATTGGCTTGGTCGGGTACATTATAATTTCTAATTTAGATAAAAATATACTTTATGCTTGGGGTGGTTTTTTCTATCTTGTAAATTTAGAGTTAAACTCTTCCTTACCTCTTCTTTTGTCTTTTTTTATTATTATTGTGGTTTATGCTCTTTTTTATTCTAATTTGAAGCTTTTGATTCGTTGTCGTGTTTGTCTACTTTTTGCTCTGATGGTAATTATTGACTCTTCTTACTATTTAGGTCTTTTTTTATACGATATTATTTTTAATACCTCAAGTGTTATTGGCGATATGTTGTTAATTTATTATATTGTGGTAGACATACTGATAGGAGTCTTTTTATGAGATTTGGTGTAATTTTTGTTATTTTTACTCTTTTTTGGATTATGCTTGTCTCTAAAATTTATCAAATTAGTATTAAATCCAACTACTATTACGAACATTTAGCTCAGATGAACATTGAGCGAAAATATTTTATAAAACCTGTTCGTGGTGAGATTTTAGATAGAAATGGAAAGCTCTTGGCTGTTAATGATATTGGTTTTTCGATTAAACTTGCACCCAATTTATCTAAACATAGAAATGAAAAAGAGCATGGAACGGGTAAGTATATTATTCAAGAATTTCCAGATATAAATCAAACAAAACTCAAAAAAGTATTGCATCATAATAGGCGAGAACTTGGAAAAAGACTTCTCTATTTTGTTAAGAAATTTCCAGATATAAATAAAACAAAACTACTTAGTCGGTATGTTAAAAAAGATTTAGACAAAGCCATAGAGAGTATTGTCAAAGAGTTTCCCTCTTTAAATAAAGAGAAATTACTTTTGAAGTATGTTAGTAAAAATTCTGCTTATAATCATCGATTTATTCCTATTGTTGATTTTATTGTCTACGATGAGATGATAGGGGCGTACCCTAAATTAAGTATTAATAAATTGCTAAAAATTGAGTCTGAGACAAAGCGTATGTATCCAGCAGGGAGTTTAGCCACACATATTGTGGGTTATGTTGGGCGTTCCAATAAAAAACAAAATGCTAAAGACCGAGAAGATAATGCCATTGAAAAGAAAGATAACGGTACACGAATTGGTGTTGTTGAAACAGTTGGTGTAATTGGTAAAACAGGTTTAGAGCGACAATACAATAAAGTACTTCAAGGTCAGTTGGGTTATCGTATGGTTAAAGTAAGTGCGACAAATAGAGAGGTAGCCGAGATAAAGAAAAAAGCACCTATAGAAGACCAAAATTTAATTTTAAATATTGATTTGGGTTTGCAAAAAAGAATTAATGAACTCTTTGTTGGTCAAGCTGGTGTGGCTATTGTTATGAATGTTAATGGAGATATTTTAGCAGGAGTCTCTTACCCCTCTTATGACCCTAATCTTTTTGTGGGTGGTATCTCTGGAAAAGAGTGGAAAGCTTTAATTAATAACTTTAACCACCCCTTTACTAATAAGATTGTTTCAGGTGCGTATCCTCCTGGTTCGGGAATTAAAATGGCAATGGCATTGGCTTTTGCCAATGCAGGGACTTCTCTAGACCAGTCTGAGTATTGTAAAGGGTACATTACCATGGGAAAAAGTAAACATAAATTTAGATGTTGGTCAAAATATGGGCATGGACAAGTTGGTCTACGACAGGCAATACGTGAAAGTTGTGATGTCTATTTTTATAATAAAAGTTTGAAAACAGGGATTAATGCTATGTCTAAAGGTTTGCATAAATTAGGATTCGGAGAGAAAACAGGTGTAGATTTACCCCACGAAAGTAAAGGAATTGTTCCCAATAAGCCTTGGAAGATGAAACGTTTTAAACAGCCTTGGTATCGAGGAGAGACGGTTATTTCTGCTATTGGACAGGGGTATAATTTGGCAACCCCATTACAAATAGCACGATACACTGCTTTTTTAGCGACTGAAAAACTACCCACACCACACTTTGTACATAAAATTGTTGATAAAATTGTTGAACCGAAGTACAGAGCTTACGAAGTGAATCATAAGTACTTAAATACCATACGTTTGGGTATGCATGATGTTTGTAATCATCCCAGAGGAACAGCACGACGAACCATGTCGCATTTGCCTATTATTGTTGCAGGAAAAACAGGAACATCACAAGTTGTCTCTATTCCTCAAGGAGAGAAAAAGAGAATGCATGAGTCACAACTTGACTACTTTAGGCGTTCTCATGCATGGTTAACGACCTATGCTCCGTTTGAAAATCCACAATATGTGGTAACGGTATTGGTAGAACACGGAGGACATGGAGGAAGTACAGCAGGACCAATTGCCAATGAAATTTATAAATGGATGGCAAATGAAGGGTACTTTGGAGAGCAATTTAGAGGAAAAATCCGATTAAAGAAGATTGAGCCTGAAGAGAAGAAGACAGAGCATCATTAATTTAGACTACTCTTTACTTTAATAAAATTTAACTATTATTTCAAGATTTTATTAAAAAGGGAAAAAATTGAAAAAATTGGTATTGTTACTGTTATTAACATTTGTTTTTACAGAGGTGGTGTTAGCTAAAGAGTATAATAAGAGGCATCTTCAAAAGATTTATAAAAAAGTTGCTAAAAAGAGTAATATTAATAAGAGAGCATTGAGGAAAGCTTTCTCTTATTATATTAAGAATCAGAGAAGAAAAGGTCTCTCTTCTAAGTATCTTGCTATTGCTGACTATACAAAAACAGCAAAGCATAAACGTTTGTACATTATTAACTTGAAAAATGGCAAAATTTATCGCCATAAAGTTGCTCATGGTAAACGTTCGGGTTGTGTGGGTGGAAAAGTGAAGAGGTCTAGTAATAGGCGTGGCTCATACATGACTCCGTATGGCTTTTTTAAGATAGGTTCGCATGTAGGGAAAACAAAGAAAAAACATTATCGCTATCTTACGGTAAAAGGTCTACAGAAGAGTAATCGAAAAGTGGGTTATCCTGCACGTAAAGGTGGAAGAGATGTTATTATTCATCCTGCAAAGTATGTCAAAGGTGGAGGACGAAGCCACGGCTGTTTTGCAATACAACGTAAAGAGATGTGGGTAGTTTTTAAACGATTAAAAAATACACTCTTTTACTCTTATACAGGAAGACGAGCTTAAAAAAGCTCATCTCTATTTTAAATCTGCAACACAACGAACATATCGGTCGTAGGTTTCTGATGCGTTTGATGTAGAGCCGTCTTTAAAACTTACACCCCAGTACTCATCTGAACTGCGTACATAAGGGGTACTTGTCCAATAGAGTGTTTCGCTATCAACACGATTAAACTCTTTTAAAATAGCAGGTTTATAGCTTTTGTAATCAACAATACTTAAGAGTTCTGTTAGTGTTGGAATATGCCATTTTAGCTCTCCTAACTCTAAATTCTTGCAGTAGCTTATGGCTTGAATATGGTTGATTTTTGTTTCGTTTACATGTTTAGTATCTTCCCACATAAGTTTATGTACATCATCTTTTATTAATGTAGTTTCTGCACTTAAAAATAGTAGTGATGAAAGAAGTAGCATAATAGGTTTTTTCATTTTTATTTCCTTGTATAAGCTTAAGGAGCTATTATACCTTTTATAAAGTAAAAAAGGAAAATTGTGAAAGTTATTATAGATTTAATAGAAGATATTCGAGAGAGTATTCAAAACAGTGAAACTTATACGGTTTTAGGAATGTTACTCAAAGAGAATCCTGAAAATAAAAAAGATTTAATCTATGCAGGAGAAGCTTCGGTAGGCTCTTTTTATATAGATAAAATTTCTAAAGAGCTTGTTTTTACAGTAGAAAAAGAGAGTGATGCTTTAACTATTGGAGAGTTGGTAAAACATTTGCTTATTTTAGACATGGATGCCATGATGTACGAGGTCAAATTGGCTGTAAGTGAGAATCATGCTCCAAAAGAGTTAGTAGGGTTTGGATTTAATGCTACTGATGCTAAATATGCACTATTCATTATGGCATAATGACCATTTTGATAAAATATCAAAAATAATAATTAAGGATTAAAATATGTCAGTTAAGTGTGCATTTTTATTCGCAGGTCAGGGTTCTCAGGCAGTGGGAATGGGAAAAGATTTCTTTGAAAATTCAGAAGTAGCAAAAGCAATGGTTGCTGATGCCAGTAGCCGAACAGGTATCAATTTTGAACAACTTCTTTTTGAAGAGAATAATGATTTAGGGCAAACAGAGTTTACTCAACCTGCTATTCTATTGGTAGCAACCATTGCTCATAAGCTTTTTACAGATGCGATGGATATTAAGCCAGTTTTGACAATGGGACACTCACTAGGAGAGTTCTCTGCATTGGTAGCAAGTGGTGCTTTAGATGCTATTGATGCTGTTGAGTTGGTTAATCTTCGTGGTAAACTTATGGCAGAGGCATGTTCTACACAAGAGGTTGGAATGATGGTCTCTTTGGGTTTAAAAGATGAAGTTGTAGAGAAAATTTGTGCTGAACAACGAGATGCAGGACTTAGTGTTTGGGCTGTTAACTATAATGCCGATGGTCAGATTGTTATTGCAGGGATTAAAAAAGATTTAGAGACCTTAGCTCCTATTTTAAAAGAAGCAAAGGCAAAAAGAGCTATTTTATTGGACATGTCTGTTGCTTCTCACTGTCCTCTATTAGAGAGTGCTGTTGCTCCGTTATCTGAAAAATTAAATGAGATGATAAAAGATGAATTTATTGCTCCTGTGATTTCAAATGTTACAGCAGAAGCATACTCTACAAAAGCAGAAGCCTTAGAATTGCTTGCAAAGCAGTTGGTTGAACCTGTAAAGTATAAACACTCTATGGCGAATATTGATGATGAAGTGGATTGTTATATCGAGTTTGGACAGGGTGCTGTGTTGAAAGGGCTTAATCGAAAAGCGACTAAAAAACCACACTTTAATGTTAGTGATATAGCATCACTCGAAGCAACTATTGAGGCAATCAAAGCATTGTAAATAACATTGAAGAGAATGGGAAAATACTATTCTCTTCAACGTTATAAATTCTATTTTTTAATTACGGTACAGTTGTTCTCTTTAGGTGTCGTACACTTTGCATTTTGAACAGCTGTAGATGGACTCTTCTTTACATCGTTATTTGCAACAAGTGTTCCCACACATCCTGTAAATAGTATTACTACTATTGCTATTGCTGAAATTGTTTTAATCATATATTATCCCTTTGAAATAAAATTATGTCCCATAAGACAAAATTATTATAATTATTTTTATCTTAAAAAATATACGATATTTTTTTTTAAAATTTAATGAGAGTCAAAAACTCTTTTTTGATACACTTTCTTTAGTTTTCCTTAAGAAAGTGCTTTTTATGGTCACAATTTTACTTCCTTTTCTGTAGAGAGTTTATTAATGAAAATTTGCTATAATCTCACAAAAATAATTAGGAATATATGTATGAGTAAAATTGCCATTATGGGTGCAATGCCCGAAGAGATAGAGCCACTGTTAGCCAAAGTTGAAAACATTAATAAAGTTGAATATGCAAATAACAGTTATTATGAAGCAACCTACAAAGGAAAAGAGCTTGTGATTGCTTACTCTAAAATAGGTAAAGTTTTTGCTTCGTTAACGGCAACCATTTTATTGGAAAAGTTCTCTTGTGATACCCTTCTTTTTTCAGGTGTAGCAGGGGCGATTAGTCCTGATTTAAATATAGGAGATTTAATTATTGCTGATGGTCTGTGTCAACACGATTTGGATATTGTCGCTTTTGGTCATCCCTATGGCTATGTTCCAGAGGGAGAGGTCTGTATTTCAACCGATGTAACCCTTCGTAATATTGCAAAAGAGGTTGCTAAAAAGAGGAATTTAACGCTAAAAGAGGGAATTATTGCTACAGGTGATCAGTTTGTAGCAAACAGTGAAAGAAAAGATTGGATTTTAAATACGTTTAATGCTGATGCTCTAGAGATGGAAGGGGCTTCTGTAGCCGTTATCTGTAATGCTTTAGATGTACCATGTTTTATTTTACGTGCCATCTCTGATACAGCCAATGACGATGCAGGAGTTGATTTTGATGAGTTTATGGTAGGTTCTGCTAAAATTTCTGCTAATTTTATTTTAGATATGGTAGAGAGCATTGAGTAGAGAAATAAAACCTCAGCTAAAGATTTCAAAAAAGCTCTTAAGGGTTGCAGGAAAAACAAATGCTAACTTTAAGCTTATAGGAGAGGGCGATAAGGTTTTAGTAGGGCTTAGTGGTGGAAAAGACTCTTTAGCTCTGATTCATATTATGAAACATATTCAACGTCATGCCCCTTTTAAATTTGAGTTTGAAGCCTGTACCATTAACTATGGTATGCCAGGGGAACACTACAGTGATTTAGTAGAGCATTGTAAAAAATACGATATAAAACATACGGTGTATGAGACCAATATTTATGAAATCTCCAACGATGCTATTCGAGAGAACTCATCGTTTTGTTCCTACTTTTCGCGTATGAGAAGAGGGGCTTTGTATACCTTTGCAGAGGAGCATGGATTTACAAAAGTAGCTTTAGGACACCATTTTGATGACACCGTTGAGAGCTTTTTTATGAACATGTTTTACAATGGCACAATGCGTGCAATGTCTCCTATCTATAAAACAAATAGGGGCTTTCATCTGATTCGACCACTTATCGAAGCCCGTGAAAAGCAACTTAGAGCATTTGCTGACGAGAACAATCTGCAACCTATTGGAGATGAAGCGTGTCCTGCTATGCTAAAAGATGTAAAGATGCCCCATGCTAGGGCAAATATGAAAATATGGTTAGAAGAGTTAGAGAAAGATAACTCTAGGGTCTTTAAGATGATACGAGCATCTTTTAAACATGTTCATGACGATACATTTTTAGACCCAGAGCGTTGGAATAGGGACGATATTTAATATATTTTAAGCGACTCTTTTTATAAATTTTCTTTCAATTAAAAAGGGTTGGACATCAAGAGAGCGTTCAGAGAATTTTTTTATAAAGGTATCGAGTTCTCCTTGTTTGCCAATCCATTGAGGAAGATGTTTGTGGGCATAACATTTTTCGATTTGGGTAAAACCTCGGTATGATTGTACTGCATTTCTAAGTTTTTCTATAAAATTTGCTTTTTCTTGACGACTCATTATAATTTCCTTCAGTTTATTTTAAGATTATAAACTATATCAAAAATAAACTTAAACTTAAATAATATATTTAAAAAAATAAATAAGATATAAATACTGTTTAACAGTTTAAAGTGGCGTTAGATTTATCCTTTGATATAATGTTAAAAAGAATTAACTTTTATAGGAAAAGGATATAAATGTCAAATAAAGAAGAACCAAAATTAAAGAAGATAGTTGTTGCTGCTGATGGCTTAAGCTTAGGTATATCAATAGTTGTTGCTGTATTATTGGGTGTAGGGCTTGGTCTTTTAATGAAGAACCTTTTTGATACACCATGGTTATTGTGGTTGGGTGTGTTTTGGGGTGTATCAGGAGCTATTCTAAATGTCTATAAAGCCTATAAGAAACAGAAAGAATCGTTAGATGAGTTGGCAAATGACCCTCGTTATAGACATAGAAAGTATGATGATTCAGATGATGAGGATGATAAATACTAATGAAAAGTGCTATTATTGCTTTAGTTGTTATTGATATTTTTATTATAATTTTAACATTTTTATTTGGAGAAGAGAATTGGCTTATTAACACGCAGATGGGATTTGTTCCTTCTGCTTTTGTGATGTTGGGTTCGATGTTAAGTTATAAGTCAATGGTGGAAGGGCGTTTAAACGTAGGAGCAATTCCTGATGATGAACGGGATACCTTGGATAAATTAGAAGACCCTTATGAGCTTTATGATGATGAGCTAAAAAAGGATGATTCAGAGAAAACGTTGGTTGAAGTGGTCAAAGAGGAGCGTCAAAATCTAAAAAAGAGCAGACGCTCAGTTTGGCAGACGACAAAAGATTCTAAAGCTTCCTTCTCTTTTTACCGTTTGGGTTCGTATCTTATATTGATTTTTGGCTTTTTTTATTTAAATAACAACCATCTTTTAGAGATACCCATCTATTTATTTTCATTAGCAATTCCTACTATTGTAATTGTCTCTGTATTAATGCGAAAAAGTTAAACCTTGATTGACAGAGACTAAGATATTTTGATATACTTGCTCTAATATTAATTTAATTTATTGGGGTACAACAATGGCAAAAAGTTTATATGAAACTTTAGGTGTAAATGAGCATGCAAGTGCAGATGAGATTAAAAAAGCATATCGTAAATTAGCAAGAAAATATCATCCTGATGTAAATAAGGATGAGTCAGCTGTTGACAAGTTTAAAGAGATAAACGCAGCGTATGAAGTGCTATCAGACAAAAAGAAAAAAGATGAATACGATATGTATGGCGATCAAATTTTTGGTGGTCAAAATTTCCATGATTTTGCACAAAACCAAGGAAGCAATGTTGATTTAGATGATTTATTAAAAAGTATTTTCGGTGGTGGAGGTTCTAGTTCTGCTTTTGGTGGAGGTGGCTTCGGTGGAGGAGGTTCTTCCTCGGCTGACCTTGATCAACGGATCAATATTGCCATCTCTTTTTACATCTCTGTCAAGGGTGGAAAACACAATGTCTCGTTAAATAATGAAAGTTTTGATATTAAGATTCCAGCAGGAATCAAAAATGGAGAGACACTTCGTGTTCGAGGAAAAGGAAGTGTTGGAAGAATGGGAAAACGAGGCGATTTACTTATAAAAGTAGAAGTTTCGGAATCTCCTGTTTTTGAGCGTAAAGATAATGACCTCTATATGAGTATGGATGTTAACTTAAAAACAGCACTCTTTGGTGGAAAAGTAACCATTGAGTCGTTAATCAACAATGATATTACCCTAAAAGTACCTAAAAATACAAAAAATGGTCAAAAATTTAGAGTACGTGGAGCAGGTGTTGTGGATAGAAAAACATCACTTAAAGGAAATCTTTACTTAACAGCTAATCTTACCTTACCAAATATAGATGAGTTGGATGAAGATTTAAAGCAGATGTTAGAAGAGAAGCTTCCTGATGCATAGTTACGATGAACCTGTCTATCTTATCTCTGTGGTTGCTTCTATTTTAGACATACATCCACAGACATTGAGACAATATGAGAAGGAAGGATTGATTGAACCTTCTCGTACTCAGGGGCGTATGCGTCTCTATTCTCAGCGTGATATTGATAAGATTAAGTTTGTACTCCAATTGACACGAAAAATGGGTATTAATTTAGCAGGTGTGGATGTAATTTTAAAATTAAAAAAACAGATGGATGCGATGAGTTCAGAGATTAATGATTTACGAGAAGAACTTTCTAAGGTCAACCGTAATGGCTCTGTTCCTACTCATAAAGCTGTTGTGACAACAACTAATTATGATATTATAATTTTTAAAGAGTAGACTTATCTGCTTTGGTAGTATCCATCTGGACTGTATATAAAGTATGCATCTGTCGGATTAAGGTGTGGTAGATACTGAATTGGTTTACCACTTCTACTAATGGTTTCAATACCTTTTATCTCTTCATCTTTATCCTCTTTTTCAGCTATATCATCTGTAACAACAGATGTATCATCAATTTTATTTATAATATGATTGACCCATCCTATTTTTTGGGCATCCACAGCAAATTCAGACCAATTCCCCTTTGAAGAGTGTTCATACATTTTTAATTGAAACTCATCTATGGTTATTTTCATCTTTTTAGCAATAGGTGTTGCTAAAAATTTCCACCATCTCTCTAAATTTTTATAGTTCTCTTTCTGTTCGGTTAAGTTATTGTTTCCTTGTTGGTACATGCTTGGTTGATGATGCAACATGGTTGCATGTGAGTAAGCATAGGACTTATCAGCCAAAGTAACAATAATAGCAGCCATGGAAGCAGCAAAAGATTTAAGTACCACATAAATAGGAGCATCACTACTCTCCATTGATTTTAGTATAAGATACCCTGCCATGACTGAACCCCCTGGAGAGCTATCAATAATTAAAAAAATAGGTTTTTTACTATTTTTATTATTATAGTAACTAATTTTATGGCTTATTCGTATTGCCATCTCATCTGTAATGGGACCATTTAGCAAGACTCTTCTGTCTGAAATAATTAAAGTATTGTCTTTGGTAAGAGGATTATCTAAATAGATAGGTTTTTTATCTATATAGTGGTTAATCTCTTCTTCCATCTTAAATATAGAAATTTCTGATTCTAATTTCTCTTTTTTTAACTCCCACCTGGCTTTTTTTACATTTATTTCATGTGTGATTTTATTGGCTTTAGCTTCAGCGACTTCAGCATCATTTTTTAATGTTTTAATGCTATTTTGATACTCTATTATCTCACTGTATTTTTTATTTTTTTGGGCTAACTCTTTGAGTTTAAATTGTACTTCAAGGATTTCACTTTTTAATTTTAATTTTTCTAATTGTAAAGAGCTTCTATTTACGTCATTTAAAGAAGTCGCTCCAAGGTTTCCGATCAGAAGGATGCTTAGTATATTTATTTTATAGTTCATAGTAATATTCCATTGTAATTTATTATCTTATGTTATATTATATTGAAAATAGATTAGGATAGTATTAAATTTTTATCTTAAAAGGTATTATATTAAAATAATATTAAAGATATAGATTAATTAGTATAAAAGGGGAGTAAAAAAGTGAAGGAATGCTCCTACCAAAAAAGTAGGAGTAGTGTAAAAAAGGTTACTCTGTAATTTCTCCAGCAGCACCATAAGTAATCATACCAACCATAGCATCTTTAACATTACTTGCATGTTCAAGAAGTTCAGGTGGTAAAGTATGACCTCCTGAAAACATCATGTCTAAAGCCATAGTAAGTACCTAACCAAAATTAATGTCATACTCTGAACCAAATCCATTCAATAACTTTTTAACATGTTCCCACAATTTTTTAAACGATGCAAAAGCATTTAAATCAAACCATCTATACTTCATCTCTCTCCATAATATTTCAATGAGGTTTAGTTCAGGAGAATAAGGAGGAAGATAGAGCAAATGCAACCCCTTTTCTTCCCATTTT
>Ga0256826_1002110_pt1 | contig 12241 bp, 12 predicted proteins | sample CV79metaG_FD_185975 | JGI IMG/M metagenome (GOLD analysis project Ga0256826, IMG submission 185975) | Hydrothermal vent microbial communities from East Pacific Rise, Pacific Ocean - CV79 | ecosystem: Environmental > Aquatic > Marine > Hydrothermal vents | place: Pacific Ocean: East Pacific Rise... | reverse complement strand
GTTTCAACATCTATATCAACACTATTACCATCATTTCTAGCCATATGCCCATCTCTAAAAAAAAGTGTAGGTTTAGTATTAGAAGATTCGCTTTTTGGTTTAAGATGATTACTATCTGTTTGAGCCATTTTTAAACTGTTTGTGTCTGATTTTAAAAGTGAAGCTTTTTTAGCAATGAGAGCTTGCTCAAAATTTATATCTCTAGGTTTATAGTTAGGTGTGTCTGCATTTGCAATGTTAGATGAAATCATTTTTTGACGAGCAGAACGACTATTTAATGCAGTTTCTAGTAGTTCATAAGTACGAGAAATTTCAACACTCATAACATTTCCTTTGAAGAGATTTTAATTACAAAAGAGAAGCAATTAGTATTCCATAATTACTTCTCTTTGTGTTAAATACCATCTACACGAAGAACTTTTGTTTTTCCAACCATTAAATCAATAGTCATTAAAATTCTTTTAAACACAGACTCTTGTCTATACTCTAAATTATGCTTTTTACATATATCTTTTACAATAGGTTGCATTTTTTGGTAAAAGCTATGAGGCATATCTGGGAAAAGGTGATGCTCTATTTGGTAGTTTAAAAAACCATGTGCAAAATCAATTAAATCTGTACCAGTATTGTAGTTTACACTTCCCATAATTTGACGAAGATAGTACTCTCCTTGATTTTTATGAGGTGTTGAAAACTGGTAAATATCTTCAGCTGAGTGATTTGGAACAATAACTAAGAAAGACCACATATTAGCAACTATTTCACCTAATACAAGGAAGAGAAATGCACTAAGTGCTGCATCAACATCAAAAGGTAAAAAGAGTGCAGGTAAGAAAACAAATTGAAAAAGTCCATAAGGTAAAATATAGTTTTTCCATAGTTCCATACCATTTTCAGTAAAAGGACTTAGTTCATAATCTGGTGATGGTTTTTCATTATTTTTAATACGCTCTTTATTAGCTAAAATTCTTAGAGTATTAGGTGCATAATATGCAAGTTTCCACATAGCTGCAAAGATATAAACAAAGGCATATTTAAAGAACATAGGTATTTTTGCTTCATGGAGCCAAACCATATTTTTTTCAACATTATCTGGATCATCCTCTTCACCTAAATGGTAGTGATGCATAATATTATGCTCAAATGCCCATGCATCAGGTTTAATCCAATCCATCCAATCTATCCATCGTCTGTTACCTTTAGCAAAACCTTTTTTTGTATATCTATAAGGAATATTAGGTACTTTATCATAAGCACCATGAAGGATAGGATGTGTTACATTTGCCCATCTTCCAACATTTCCTATCCCCATTAGTAAAGCTCCTATTGTTCCACCTGCCCAGTAAAGTAGCGATGAAAAATCCTTATTTACAATGCTTGATATTGCTACAGTTGCTATAAGAATAAAACCAAAAATTGTTGCTGATCTTCCCCATAGCTCTAATTTTAATAAATGATCAAAATCCTCTTGAGTTCTTCCCCCAATTGTAACTTTAATTGCGTCTATATCCCTTTGTAACTCTTCTTGATCTACATCTTTGTAGTCTGCATAAATATGTGCCAAAACTGACTCCCTAAATGAATTTAAGACATTATATATAAAAAATCTTAAATTATTTTATTAATTGTAGTTTTAGATTTGAATTAATAGAAGATAAACATCATTTTGGATAAAATGGCAACAATTAAAAAGATAAAAAATGGAGATTTTATGGACGCTGCTAAGTATATTTGGATGAATGGAAAATTTGTAAACTGGGATGATGCAAAGGTACATGTACTCTCTCATACACTTCACTATGGAAATGGTGTTATTGAGGGGACTAAGGCATATAAAACTGAGAAAGGTTATGCGATTTTTCGTTTAAATGAGCATACTGAAAGATTAAAAGAGTCTGCTAAAATGACACTTATTGATATTCCTTACACAGTTGAGGAGATGAACCAAGCACAGATTGATTTAATTAAGAAAAATGAATTTAGTGGTGACAATGTATATATTAGACCTTTTGCATTTTTAGGTTATGGTGTTATGGGTGTTTACCATAAAGAAGCTCCAGTTGAGACTGTAATGTCTGCTTGGGAGTGGGGTGCTTATCTTGGTGAAGATGGTTTAAAAAATGGTATTAAACTTAAAATCGCATCAATGACTCGTCCAGCAAACACTTCAAACATGGGTAAAGCAAAAGCAACTGCTAACTACTTAAACTCTCAAATGGCAAAATTTGAAGCTATTGATTGTGGTTATGATGAAGCACTTCTTTTAGATGACCAAGGTTATGTAGCAGAAGCGTCAGGAGCTTGTTTCTTTATGGTGAAAAACGGAGAGCTAATAACTCCTCCAAATGATAATTCACTTGCATCAATCACTCAAAAAATGGTTATAGAGATGGCAGAGGATTTTGGCATCAAAGTTGTTCGCAGACGCATCACTCGTGAAGAAGTCTATGTGGCTGATGAGGCATTTTTAACAGGTACAGCAGCCGAAATTACTCCAGTAGCAAATGTTGATGCAAGAGTTATAGGAAGTGGTAGTCGTGGTGAAATGACAGAAAAAATCCAATCAACTTACTTTGATATAGTGTTTGGTAGAAATGCAAAATATGAGCATTACTTAACTTATATAGATTAATCAAAAAAGAAAAAAATTTAACTTTAGGGAAGAAAATGGCAGCAGATATGAATGACTATTTTAACAAAAAAAAGAGTGAGGGCGGAGGTTATAAGAAATCTTCAAACAACTCAGGTGGTGGTAATGGTGGAGGTCCAAAAGGTCCTCAAATGCCAAATATAGAGTTTAATATGGGTGGAGGTAAAGCAGGAATAGTTTATTTTCTTATTGCAATAATAGTAATGCTTGTTTTAGCAAAACCATTTACTATTATTGAAGAGGGTCAGCGTGGTATTTTAAGTACAAACGGTAAGTACCAAGATCAAGCACTTCTTCCTGGATTACATTTTATTATTCCTGTGATTCAAAAAGTGTATGTAGTTGATACTAAAGTTCGTATTATTAACTATGCATCAAGAATGGAATCAAACTCTCATGCTTCAGGAATTGTGAGTAAACCAGCTGTAACTGTACTTGATAAGCGTTCACTTCCTGTAAGTATAGAGCTTACAGTTCAGTATAGACTTAACTCTCAGTTTGCTGCACAAACTATCTCTAACTGGGGATTCTCTTGGGAAGATAAAATTATAAATCCTGTTGTTCGTGATGTTGTTCGTAATGTTATTGGTAAGTATGATGCAGAAGCACTTACTCAAATGAGAAATGATTTAGGTAAAGAGATAGAAGCTGGTATTCGTAAGAGTGTAACTGAGCTTAAAAACTCTCCTGCTATTTTACAGTCGGTTCAGCTTCGTGATATTCTTTTACCTCAAAAAGTAAAAGAGCAGATAGAGCGTGTTCAGATAGCAAAACAAGAGGTTCAAAAAGCAGAGCAAGATGTTCAGCGTGTGAAACAAGAGGCACTGAAGCGTGCAGCTGAAGCTGAAGGTATCGCTCAAAAGAAAAGAATTGAGGCACAAGGTAAGGCTGATGCTATTACTATAGAAGCTGATGCAAAAGCAAAAGCTAACCTTTTAATTGCAAAATCTTTAACAAAACAACTTCTTCAGTTAGAGCAGATGAAAGTTCAAGGTAAATTTAACGAAGCACTTAAAGTAAATCGTGATGCAAAAATCTTCTTAACACCTGGTGGTTCAACTCCAAATATTTGGGTCGATACAAAAGATGTTAGAAAAAGAACTACGGCTAACTAGTGATGCAAAAAGTTTTAAATAGAGTCGATTGGGAGAAGTCTGAACTTCTTCCTGTTATAGTTCAAGAAGTAGGAACAAATGAAGTTCTTATGATGGCTTATATGAATAGAGAGGCTTTAGAACTCTCTCTTCAAACTAAAATAGCACATTACTTTTCTCGCTCAAAACAGCGTATTTGGAAAAAAGGTGAGAGTAGTGGACATATTCAAACTATACACTCTTTTAACATAGATTGTGATAATGATACACTACTTATAAAAGTAGAACAAGAGGGTGTGGCTTGTCATACCGGTCGTAAATCATGCTTCTTTACAGAGCTTGAATCAGGTGAGAGTAACTCTGATGTTGAGGTTAGTTCTGAAGCTCTTTATGGTGTTATAGATACACTCTACCATACTATACAAGAGAGAAAGTTAGCTGATCCAACAACTTCATGGACAGCAAAACTTATAAGTAAAGGTGAAAATACAATTTTGAAAAAAGTTGTAGAGGAAGCTGGCGAGTTTAGTTTTGCATATAAAGATGATGATGAGCATGAGATGATATATGAAGCTGCTGATTTAACTTACCATATGCTTGTAGCACTTGCAGTTAAAAATATTTCCCCAGATAGAATTAAACAGGAATTAGCTCGTAGATTTGATATGAGTGGTATTGCTGAAAAGAACTCTAGGAAAGATTAGTGAAAGCAAAAGTAAGTGCTTTTATAGAAGGACTTATTCCTTTAGATTATGTTCTTTTTGGTACTTCTTTTGTCCTTTTTATTCTATTTATTGTTATTGCTTTACTTTTACGGAGGAGAATTTTACTCTCCCTCCTTTTTATACTTCTCTCTTTTTCTTCTCTTATTGTAGCACCAACTTTTGGTTATATAAAACTTCATGAGTATCTTTTTAAAAACAGTATAAAACTTACAGCTCAAAAAAAGCTTACATTTACTGAAGCTTTGATAGTAAAAGGTATTTTAAAAAATGAGTCAAAGAAAAACTTTAAAAGTTGTAAAATTACTGCAAGTGTTTATGCTGTAACAAAAAATAAGTATAAAAACTATCTCAAAAAGTTAAAACCTTTTAAGAAGATGTCGATTGTAGAAGAGGGTATCTCAGTGGCTCAAACAAGAGCATTTAAGATAATTGTTGAGCCTTTTTCATATAGTAAAGATTTTAATGTTTCCATAGGAGCAGATTGTAGATGACACTTTTAAATTATTGGCATTTTATTGTATTTGGAGTGATTTTCGTTCTTTTTTTACTTGGTATAATAAGTGCAATGAAACAGGAGAGTACTAAGTTAAAGATAGGTATGTCTATAAGTGTAATGGTTTTCTCACTTTTTTTAGCTATCTTTTCTGTTGTTGTTGTAGATAAATATACAAAAGAGGTGAAACTTTATAAGTTAAAAAATAAACGCCTTTTAAGTACAGAGAAAATTATCTATACAGGTATAGTAAAAAATGAAGGAAATCATAAAATAGGAAAAGTGACTTTTGAGATTAAACTTGTTAATAAAGGTCATGCAACAGGAAATGTTAAGGGTGGTAGCTTTTATAAGTCAAGTGGTTTTTTTGATTTTTTTAGTGGAGGATATAATTTAAAGTTTAAACCTCAATCCATTACAAAAGAGTTTGTTGTAGCACGAAATCTAAAACCAGGAACAGCTAAGTCATTTCGAGTATATTTTCGATACCCACCATACTTTAAAAGTACTTCACAGTTTGCAAAAGTATGGGGACACTAGAAGTTTTAGTACTTTAAGCCTACTTTTTTTAAGGCTTTGTTAATGTTTTTTATTTGAGTGTTTTTATTTCTACACCATTGTGGAGCTAAAAGAGAGTCATCGTCGATACCTGCTGTAACTCTTTGTACATGAATATGTTTTGGTTTCATCTCTATAGATTTTACTAAGACTTTGAGATACTTCTCTTCACTTATAGGAGTAAATTCTCCACGGGCATATTCATTAGCTAAAGCCGTTCTTTTGACTACATAAAGTGGATGATACTTTACAGAGTCAATTCCCCACTTATACGCTGCACGAGAAGTTTCAAGCATCATCTCTTCACTCTCATCTGCTAAACCAAAGATAAGATGTCCACAGACATTAATACCAGCTTTTTTAGACTTTAAAATCCACTCTTTAACATTCGCACTATCATGACCACGATTGATTTTTTCTAAAGTTGCATCATAGACTGATTGTATGCCAAACTCAAGCCAAATTTCACTCTTTTTATTAAGTTCTGCTAAATACTCTAAAGTCTCTTCAGTGATACTATCTGAGCGTGTACCTATGCTCAATCCGACAACATTATCAAAAGAGAGAGCTTTTTCAAAAAGTGCTTTGAGTGTTTCAAAGGGTGCATAAGTATTTGTAAAAGATTGGAAGTAAACAAGAAATTTCTCTGCACCATACTCTTTAGCTTGGTGTTTTGAGATAGAATCAAACTGTTGTTGGAGTTGAAGAAGTTGTTTCTCTAAAAAAGGGTTCTCTTTAGATTCTAGGTTAAGATGAAAACCTTTGAGTTCTTTAACTGCATCTGTTGATGCAGAGAAAGAGTCGTTTTCACAAAAAGTACAGCCACCTTTAGCTACTGTTCCATCTATATTTGGACAAGTGAAACCAGAGATATTGATGCCGACTTTGTAAACTTTACAGCCAAACTTATCTTTTAAGTAGCCACCGTAAGTATATATTTGTTCCATTAAACTATGTATTTACCTGTAAAACAAGCCGTACAGTATTTATCTTCTTGGGCTGTAGCATTTACACTTCTAAGAAGAGATTCTTCATCAAGGTAAGCTAAAGAGTCTGCTTCTATGTAGTCACATATCTCTTGATTTGTCATTCTTGATGCAATTAAATGGTCTTTATCTGGAGTATCTACACCATAGTAACAAGGATCAGTTGTTGGTGGAGAAGAGACTCTCATATGAACCTCTTTTGCACCAGCTTCTTTGAGCATTCTGATGATGCGACGAGATGTTGTACCACGAACAATAGAGTCATCTACAACAATTACACGCTTTCCTTTGATGATATCTGTCATAGGAGAGAGCTTCATTTTTACTTTTAGATCACGCATCTCTTGTGTTGGCTCGATAAATGTACGACCAATATAGTGATTTCTCATAATTCCCATTTCATAAGGGATGCCACTTGCTTGTGCATAACCTATAGCAGAAGGTACACCACCATCTGGAACAGGTATAACCATATCTGCTTCAATAGGGTTAATACGAGCTAACTCTTTACCCATGTTTTTTCTAGTTTGATAGACTGATTGTCCAAAAACAGAAGAGTCAGGACGAGCAAAATATACATATTCAAAGATACAGTGTTTCGGAGTCACCTCTTCTAACACTTGCATACTTAGAGGCTCTTTACCCTCTTCAAATATAAGAAGTTCCCCAGGTTTTACATCACGAATAAACTCTGCACCAACAAGGTCAAATGCACAAGTTTCACTTGCTACGATATAACCACCATTTTTTAAACGACCAAGACTTAAAGGACGAAATCCAAATCTATCACGCATAGCAAACATTTTTGTTCGGCTTAAAAATACTAAAGAAAAAGCACCTTCAATTTTTCCTACTGCATCAACGATTCTATCTATAAGTTTATCTTTTGAGCTTTTTGCGATAAGGTGGATAAGGTTTTCTGTATCCATAAATGTTTGAAAAATCGCACCTTTTTCTATAAGTTTATTACGAACTTCTTCTGCATTTGTAAGATTACCATTATGTACTATGGCCATTTCACCTAAGTCATAACGAGCAAAGACAGGTTGTGCATCAAGGATAGAATCATCCCCAGCAGTTGAGTAACGAGTATGACCAATAGCTGCAGAACCACTAAGTGTTTCAAGCTTTTTTTCATCAAAAACACGCATTACTAAACCACGGTTTTTTATAGTGTGAAGTTTTTTTCCATCAGCAGAACTAATTCCAGCTGCTTCTTGTCCACGATGTTGTAGAGAGTGTAGTGAAAAGTAAGCTAATTTAGAAGCTTCCTCATGTCCAAAAATTCCTACAACAGCACATTTTTCATTCATACTTTCGCGCAAAATATTTCCTTAATTTCATAGACTTCTTGCAAAATTCCTATATATCTCAACATTTTATAGAGAGTTTTGCAAGAAGTCTAACGGTAGTTAATTATTGATGTAATTATACTCAAAATATATATAATTAAAATGAAGTTTGAAATTTTCTTTTAAATAGTATTGGAACTATAATTGCTAGTTAGAGTAAAACTATCCCAATTAAGGTAGGATATATGGATATTGTATTAAGAAATAATCTCATCCTTATTACTACAGGATTTGAAACCTTAAATACTAGCTGGATGAAAGATTTTCTAAATCATCACTCGCGAGGTATGTTGTTTTTACCTAAAGCAGTACTTGTATTTAGAAATGAGACTTTAAAAGAAGTAAGAGAAGAATTTTTGCATCAGCTAAGTGCGCATCATGCAAAAACACATGATTTTGACCATGAGTTTTTTCTAAGAAGTATGTTAAGATTTGGTACACAGCCCATAAAAATAGAGTTAGAGAAGTTACAAGACCCGGAGATTGTAAAGGTAAATTTATATGCTTATGATAAAGATACCGTTCTTATTTCACTGAAACATCCTAACTCATGGGTTTTAAACTACTTGCGTTCCCAGTTGGAAGTGTATGTGGAGAGAGGTACAGATATATCTTTAGTAGTTGATGTTTCAGATATGAAAGCAAAATCAAGGCTTGAAAGAGCTTTAAATAAACGACATATTTTACACTATGAAATTCAATATACTTATGATAATCATTTTATGTCTAAACTCTATTCTGATTTTGCAAACTTTAGTTTTGGTGACTTATGTAAGGTTGAAGAGGATGAGCATACACTATTTTATACTGTTTTAGAGTGTCCTGTTGGTGCAAGTCAAGATGCTTTGAAAAAGTCCTATAAAAAACTTACAAAAGTGTATCATCCTGATAAAATCATTCATGAAGCACCTCATATGGTGGAGCATTATACTCAGAAGTTTCAACTTCTACAAGAGGCTTACACTGCTTTAAGAGTGGTTAGTTAATAAAGTTTTCTATGAGTTCCTCTTTAGAGCTATTTTTTACTAAAGCAGAAAACTCTTCTGCACTATAAAGTGCAAGTTGTGAGCCTTGCATTTGTGTAAGTTCTTTGGAAAAACCACGCTTAGAGAAGAGAACTACTTGTGTTGGTTCAATGTCAAGTTTTTCACATTTCTCATACAATTTATGTAACTCTTTTTTATTGACTTTATGGTTTTTCCATTTGCATTCACCAACATATATTTTCTCTTTATCTGTTATGGTAAGTATATCTATCTCTATATTCGCATCCCAGTAGCTACCTGAACTAATAATCTGTGACTCTTGTAAGTTATAGTTTAAAAGAACTTCACTTAACTCTTCAAAAACTAAGCTTGTGTAACTATTCAGTCTCTCTTTGAGGTTTTCAAAAAGTTTATCAACTTCTCCATTTTTAATATTTCTAATCTCAGGTGCTATAAAGTAGAACCAAAATCTTACAAAAGGGTGTGTAAAGAGAACTTTATGAGAGATTCGATGTCTTGCATCTTTGCGTTTTAGTTTTCCTTTTGGATTTTTCTCACGAGGATGTTGTTCTCTTGAGTACTCCATCTGAATAAGTCCAATAGTTTGTAAAAAGTTAAGAGCAGCACCTCCATTACCATTGTTAAGTCCTGCTCTTTTAAAGGCAGAAAATATTCGTCTATCTCCTATGGCTAAGGCGTGTAAAAGACGCTTGTTTTCAGACTCATTCAGAGTAAGTTCTTCTAATTTTTTATTGAGAATATCAAAATTTTCTAAAATAAGTGTTTGCACCAACTCTTCAATGGGTTTAGATGTGTCAATGTCCCAACCAAGACCACCAAACACTGCAAAATAGGAGATTTGTATCTCCATATCGTCAGGATAATTACGAAAGTAAAATGAACGAAACTGTTCTAATAATTTAAGGTTTGTCACTATTTTGCTCCAACTTTAAAAAGTACAACTTTTACAGTTTTTAGAAGTATGACAAAGTCACCCCATAAAGACCAGTTTTGGATATACCAACTATCAAGTTGAACTCTCTCTTGAAAGCTTAGTTTATTTCTACCATTTACTTGCCAAAGACCTGTGATACCTGGTTTTACTTTGAGTATAATCTCTTCATGTACTTTTCCAATCTTCTCTCTTTCATTTAGCATATAAGGACGAGGTCCTATAAGGTTCATTTTCCCTTGAAGAATATTATAAAATTGGGGAAATTCATCAAGAGAGCTTTTGCGTAAAAAGTTTCCTATTTTTGTGATGCGTGGGTCATTTTTATACTTATGGTACTCCTCATAATACTCTTTCTCATCAGGATGACTCTCTAAGTACTCCTGTAAAATTTCATCACCATTCTCATACATAGTTCTATATTTGTAACAACTAAAAGGTTTGGCATCTTTACCTAGTCGTTTTTGTTTAAAGATAGCAGAACCTTTAGAGTCTAGTTTTATAGCCAAAGATATGAAAATATGAAGAAAAAGGGCAAAAGGAAATATTAAAAGTGTAAGTGTCTTCTCAAAAATATACTTAATAAGTATATTTTTATAGTTAAGTAGTCTGTTTTCAATGTGAATAGCAGAGAGGCGAATATTTGAGTAGTCGATTATAGTTGCATGAGAAAAATCTAAATGACTCATATAGGGAATAACATAGATATCTTTTGTTCTGTTTGTATAGTGTTGTATAAGTGTTTCAAGTTCTGGTGTTGGAAAACTCTTTGAATTAATTATAACCATATCATAGTTGTTTGAAGTAGGTTGAAAACCAAAGTACCAGTTTTCCTCAAGTTCTTCTTCTATCTCTGTCTTTTGTTTTCCTTTTGCTACAACATGAACTTTCAGTTTAAAAAAATTAAATGTAAATATAATTTTTTTTGAGACTCTTTTAAAGAAAGGTAGTGTAAAAAAAGCAAGAAGAAAAAAAACAAATATAAAAGAGTGTGAGTAGTCAACTGATATTTTTGTTAATGTTATCACTGTAAAAACTGCTAAGAAAGAGAAAAAAAGTGCTTTATAGATGCGTTTTAAGTCACCCCAAAAGTCATGCCGTGTAAAGTAAACTTTCTCTAAAAGAAGAGTGAAAAGAGAGAGAACAGTAATCCAATAGTAGTTACTACTAGATTCCTCAAGGTGAAAAAGAGAGGTTGCTACTTCAAGTGCAATAAGAAGTGCAAAAGCATCTGTAAGGAGAAGCAATAAAAAAAGTATGTATTTAGAGATATTAAATTTGTTTGTGTCCATGTTTGTGATTATACTTTAAAGTAGCTTTTTCTACAAACTCTTTGAACTCTTTTTGAAACCTTTTTGATGCATATTTTTGAGTGTTTTTAGAAATAGTTGTTGCATCAAAGCTTTTAGAGGAGAAGAGTTCTACAGCTTTTACTATCTCTTTTACCTCTTGATGCTTAAAATGAATACCATTTTTCCCATCTTCAATAGTCTCTTTTGTTCCTCCATCATTGAGGGCTATAACAGGTGTACCACAAGCCATAGCTTCTATAGGAACTATACCGAAATCTTCAATAGCTGCATAGATAAAAGCTTTTGCTTTTTGCATATACTCTATCATAGTTGCATCATCTCTATAGCCTAAAAGTGTGATGTTTTTAGAAGCTATAGACTTTATAGCATCATACTCTTCACCAGCTCCTATTACTATGAGTCTTTTCTCTGGCATTGTATTAAAAGCTTCTACAATGAGTTTTGTTTTTTTATAGGGAACAAGCCTTGATGCAGTGAGATAAAACTCCTCTTTCTTTTTATAGAGTTGAAACTTTTCTACATCTACTGGAGGGTAGATAACAAGAGAATCTCTTTTATAGATGCGTTTTATTCTTTGAGCCACAAAGTCTGAGTTTGCTATAAAATAGTCAACACTCTCTAAACTTTTTATATCCCATGCTCTTATTTTTTTAAGTGTTATTTCAACCAAAAGTTTTTTTGGTTGAGAGAGGTTTGAAGTGTACTCTTCATAGAGATCCCATGCATAACGAATAGGTGTATGACAGTAAGATATATGAAGTTGAGAAGGAGTTTTTTTGATGCCTTTAGCTACTGCCCAAGAAGAGCTTATAATAAGGTCATACTCTTTTAAATCTAAACTCTCTATCGCAAGGGGGAAGAGGGGAAGGTAGTTTCTGAAATGTTTTTTAGCAAAAGGGAGGTTTTGTATAAAAGAGGTTGAGGTGACTTTAGTGTTTAAAATTTCTTCCCTCTCTTGAGGGGAGAGAAAGTCAACAAGGGAAAATATATCTGCATCAGGATAAATCTCTAAGATATTTTTTAAAACCTTTTCTGCACCAGCATTTGTGACAAGCCAGTCATGGACTATGGCTATTTTCAACTTTGGAGAACCTCTTCAAATACTTTTAAATGTTCTTTAGCTGATTTTTCC
>Ga0256826_1002109_pt1 | contig 12241 bp, 10 predicted proteins | sample CV79metaG_FD_185975 | JGI IMG/M metagenome (GOLD analysis project Ga0256826, IMG submission 185975) | Hydrothermal vent microbial communities from East Pacific Rise, Pacific Ocean - CV79 | ecosystem: Environmental > Aquatic > Marine > Hydrothermal vents | place: Pacific Ocean: East Pacific Rise... | reverse complement strand
GGATTAATCCTGATTGTGGTTTAAAAACTCGAGGTTGGGCTGAAGTTGAGGAGTCTCTTCAAAATATGGTAGAGGCTGTTGAGACTGTTCGTCAGAATCAAAAAGAGGCTGAAATTCAAGCAAAAATCGATGCTGAAAATAAAGCTAAAGAGAAAGCAGATGCGGAAGCAAAAGCTAAATTAGAAGCTGAAAAAACAGAATCAAAAGAGGAAGTGAAAACTGAATCTAAAGAAGAAACTAAAGAGGCTTAGAACTTTTTAGAATTTTCTATTTTCCCCGAAAGGGGGAACTTTAAGGATTAATAATGAAACTAATTATAAATAAATTTCCTCCAATAACTCAAAAATGTGAAATAGATTTATCAAAGAAAGTAACTTTATTTGTAGGTAAAAATAATAGTGGTAAAACTTATCTTTCTCAATTAATATGGGGAATTAATCAATTTGAAATTAATGAATATATGAACTATTTAAACATAACTAAATCATATATTACAGAAAATAGAAAATCTTCAAAACAAGAAATAGATATATCAAATAAAAAAATATTAGACTTAATATCTGAAAATTATACAAAATACTTTATTGAAACTAAAAAAATTCAAAATATATTTAAAACTAAAGATATTGAGATTGATTTTGAAATCTTATTTGATAAGTTGATTTTTAAATCAAAAGTAATACAAGAATCTCTTGAAACATCAGATTGGAAAATGACTTTAAATAAAAGGCGAAATGCTTATAAAATACATATAAATATTGAATATAATCCTAATATCTTTGAAAAAGACCCAATTTTACCAATAGATTTTATAAATAAATTAATTGAAGGATTAATTATAAAATCTTATTTAGTATCTAATACTACTTTTATGCCATCTTCCAGACTATTTTTTCCATCATTTTTTAAATATATCCTGCTAGGAAATGGAAGCTTAAAAAATACTATGTTAGATAAATTTAGTAAAATTACCAATGAAAATAAGAGTTTCTTTAAATCTTCCTATACACAGCCGACAGAAATATTACTTGAAAAGCTAGTTACAAATTTAGAAAGTAATCAAATATCTTTAAATATTTTTACTGAAAAATTAGAAAAATTATTAGAGGGGACTATATCTGTTGATAAGTCAGAAGAAATTTCAATGGCAGATATTTCTTATGTACATAAATCAGGTAAAAAATTACCTATGCATTTAAGCTCTTCGATGGTTAATCAACTATCTATGATATATCTTTATTTTAAATATTGGTATAAAGAAGATGAAAATTATCTAATTTTAGATGAACCTGAAATGAATTTACATCCTGCTAAACAGATAGAAGTGATAGAACTTTTATTAGAATATGCTAGTTTAAATAAATTATTAATAGCTACACATAGTACAACAGTTGCAAATTCTATTATAAATTATATACATCTTTTTGATTTAAAAGATAAAAAAGATAAAAATAATCTAAAAGAATTTATAGAGGAAAATAATCTAAAGATAAATCCAAATATAGATTTAACAAGTAATGATATAGCTATCTACTATTTTAATGGTTCAACAGTAATTTCATATAAAGATAAAGATAGAAGCAATATACACTTTGGTACTTTTACTGAAGTGGCAAATATACAAACAAAGCAATCTGTATATATTATGGATGAATTAGAATAATATGAGTTTTGATTTTAAACAAAACGACTTATTTAAATATCTTACATCAAATAATATTGTTGTAAAACAAATAGATGAAATAGAAATTATAGAACCTAAAAATATAAATTTAAATTTACAAGATGGAAATAGTTCATTTGAAAAATTATTAATTAAGAATTTAAATAAAGATTCAACATATTTTAAATTAAATCCTGAAACTAGTACATTTTTACAACCAAATGGTAAAAAGGTTGAAAATATAATTTTAGAGTATTCTAAGGGAAAGTCAAATATTATTTTAGTTGAATTAAAAAGTAAAAAAATAACAGGAAAAACCATACTGGATATTAAGGAGAAATTTAGAAATTCTTTAAATTGGCTACATCTACTTTTAAGCCTTGAACATACTACTGAAAATTTTGAAGTATTTGGAATTATTATTGCACAAAAAAAATTAGAATGGAATGAAGTTGCAGATTTGGATATTTTATTATCAACTGTGGTTCGCTATAAGAAAAAGTCTTTTTATACACAAAATAAATATTTAACAATAAATTGGAGTGATATTATAAATTGAATAAAGCCTTTTGATATAAATTTTTGGGGTCGGCTTTTGGAATTTGGTATGATTATGGGAAATACAATCAAGGATAGATTTAAGAATGAAATATAAAGATGGATTTAAAAGATATTTAAGTGTAATGGCTAAAATTGGTCAAGAGTGTGCAGAGTTAAGAATAAATAATAAATGCTCTGAAAGTGATAAAAGACTTAAAATATTTTATGGATTTATGGAAATATCAAAAACTTTAGATAGTTTAAAACTAAACTATAAATTTATGCGATTGTCAGCCCCAAAAAGTGTAAAAGAAAGTAAATATATTGAATATCACTTTTTTGTATATTTACAAGAGGTATATTCTTTAAAAGAAAAAATAATAAGTTATCTCAATGTAATACAGAAACTATTTACGAAAAAGATTAAATCTAATAAACAAGAAATTGAAAATAATTTCAAACCATTATTTGAATTAGTATCAGATTCATTAGATAATTTAACTGACATAAGAAATAGTCATATTCACCAAAAAACTTATATGGAAAATGATTTAAGCTGGTCATTGAATTATGATTTTTTAAAAAATCTTGGTTATTCAGAGTATAAAGATATGGCCAACATATCTAATAAAAAGACAAGACTAAAATATAAAAATATATTAAAGACAAATTGTAAAAATATAAATCAAATGATAAATATGTACTTTTCTTTATTAGTAGATTCAGATTTAATAAATGTTATTTTAACTGATGACAAAAAATAACCCCCGTGGAGGCTACCGTCCAAATTCAGGTAGAAAGCAAAAAGGTCAAGAGTTAGGTTTAAGTGGAAAATCAATTAAATTTTCTGTAAATATGCCAGTTGAAATTGAGGAGTGGGTTATGAATCAAGATGGAAAAAATAGAAATGATAAACTTGTAAAAGCACTTTTTGAAATTATGAAAAAAGGTTGATATTTCATAATATTTAGCTAAAATTCTAAAAGTATGAAAAACATAAAGGAAAAAGATGAAAAAACTATTGGTGCTAATTTTTTTATTTGGCAATTTACAGGCAGATTTTAACCGAACAAATTTAGAGGGTTGGTTATTGGACAATGAGGTTTTTGTTGGAAAATATGATCAATACACTTATCACGATTTAGAGATTTTTGCAAAACATATTGCGAAAAAATATTCAGATGAGAAAATGATATATGGTGAATATTTAGATTATTTAAGTATGTTGGAGATGTTTGAATATATTGATGAGGAGAGTGAGAACACTATTGAGGCTTTGACTAAATGGAGTGATAAATATAGTTTAGGTTTGCCTAAAAATTGGAAAGATTTAAAACAAATTCAAAAGATAGATGGATTTAATAAAGGAATTAGATATATTCCAAAAGAGATTAGCTTTTTAACCAATTTAGTGGATTTGGATTTTAGAGATAATAAATTAACGGAATTGCCAAAAGAGATAGAAAATCTTATGAATTTAGAGACTCTTAATTTAGATGGAAATAAAATAAACTATTTACCGAAGTTATCAGAAAAAGCAAATGCATATATTGAACTAACTAAATGGAGTGATAAATATAGTTTAGGTTTGCCCAAAAATTGGAAAGATTTAAAACAGGTTACAAAGATAAATAGATACGGAAAAGGAATTGAATATATTCCAAAAGAGATTAGTTTTTTAAGTAATTTAGAAGAGCTTTATTTATCTTATAACAACTTAACAGAACTTTCAAAAGAGATAGGTGAGCTTAAGAATTTAGAATCTCTTTCTTTATCTTATAACAACTTAACAGAACTTCCTAAAGAGATTGGAGAACTTAAGAATTTAGAAGAGCTTTCTTTGGGAGATAATCCAAATTTAGATTTTAAACAGGTTTTTATAACTTTAGAAAAATTACCTAATTTACAAGAATTTTATTTATACAAAAATAACTTAACAGAGCTTCCAAAAGAGATTGGCAATTTAATTCATTTAAAAGAGTTTTATTTAGAAGGTAATAAATTAACAGAACTGCCAAAAGAGATTGCTAATCTTTCTAATTTACAAACTCTTTATTTAGGAAACAATAACTTCTCAACTTCTGAAAAACAAAAAATCAGAAAGCTTCTGCCAAATTGTAAAATTCAGTTTTAGGAAAATGAATTTTTGAAGTAAGCCTTTGATATAATTGTATCGCAAAAATATAATTTAAAAGGCTTACTAAAATTATGGCATATAAATATAATTCTATCCTTAAAACTTTTGAATATTCAAAAGAGAGCTACAAAATCATCTCCGATTTTCTTCTTTCTGGAGATATCACAAATCCCGATATTTTGTTAAATGTAACAAAGATTTCTAAAGAGTTTGGAAAAATTCCTAAAGATTGGTTAAGAATGCCAACAGCTGTCTCTTTTATGAAAGCACTTATTCAAATTAAAATTGAGGATAATGATAAAAAGTTAAAAAAGTTGTTCTTGAAATTTATTAAGACTGACTTGAGTGATAGGAGCAAATCTCCTATCACTCTAAATAGTGATTTTATCGACATTCTATATAGTTTAGATTATAAGCAACTGCAAAAACTGGCAAAAGAGATAGGTTTAATTTCTATAAAAAAAGGAAATTTAAAAGGTTCAAAAAACGGGAAATCTGTTCAAGGAACTTGGTTACACAAAGATTTAGCAATTAAATATGCTGAATGGCTTGATCCAAAATTTTCAATTTGGATTTCTCAAAGAATCTTGGAGCTTGTAAATGATGGGGTTTCGTGGAATGATATTCGGGCAACTACCAAAATGGATTACAAACCTCTAATTTTGGCGATTGAAAAATATGTGATGCCACAATATCCAAAAATGGACGAAAACATAATTAAAGGTCAAATTGCAAATTATATAAATTTGAGAGTTATTGGACAAAAAGCTAAAGAGATTCGAGCTGAAAAAAAGATTAAAGATGATGAATTGACTCGAGATTATTTTGAGAAATTACAACTTCAACAAATCGAAAAGGTTCAGGTTTTTGCTGAAATCCTTATTTCTCAACTCAAAATTTTTGATTTTAAAAAGTTGGAAGAGATGATTTCAAAATATGAATTTTAAAGTATTTCTACTTTTTCCTCTTCTTTTTCTTGGTTGTATGAAAACAACTCAAACTCCAAATTGGTATCATAATTTACCGAAAAAGAGTTTTGAGATTATCGGTTTTGGGCAGGGGGAAAATGAGATTGAAGCAAAAGAGAATGCTCGAAAAGATATTGCCGAGCAGATCTCAATTTTTGTAAAAAGTGAAAGTGAAAAAATTCAGACACAATCTCAAAATAGTTTTAAAACCTCTTTTCAATCTATTTCCATTCAAAAAAGTAAAGTTGTTCTCTCAAATTTAGAGATTGCAAAAATCTCCAAAGATGGCAAATTTGTAGCGATGAAATATGTCAATCTCCCTTTTGAAAATCGTTTTTTGAAACGGTTGAAAAATTGGAGTTGTGGAAAAGATAATTTTTTTCTACAAAATAGTCGTTTAGGAAAATTGGCAATCTCTCACAGAAACTGTTTGCCTCAAATTTTTCTTTCCAAAAATAGAGATAATATTTTTATAAATAGTGGAGAAGTTTCTGAAAATATGGCAAATTTAACTCCTCTATTTTTTGAAAAATCCTCTAAAAATCTAAATATTCAAATTCCAAAAGAGGTAAAAGCTGGGGAGGGGTTTGAACTTTCGCTCATCAGTTTAAAAAAAGGATTTTTAAATATATTTATTCTTTCCGAAGTTGGTGAAGTTGTAACTGTTGTAAAAAATTATAAAATTGAGAAGAACCGAGAATTTTCCACTGAAAAATTTCTTGGTCAAGAATTTTATAGTTGGGTTCAAACAGAAAAAGAGTTTGAAAAAACAGTTTTTGTCGTAACTTTGACTAATAAAAGTTTGGATATAGATTTTCAAAAGATACGTGAAAAAGAGGCTAAATATAAGTTTTTTGAATTCTCAAGATTTTTAGAGTTGTTTAAAAATAAATTTGAGTTTAGTTCAAAAGTCATTACAATTTTACAGAATGCAGAAAAGGATTAAGATGAAACCATATTTTCCACTATTCATAATATTAGCAATTATATTTTTTTCAGGTTGTGTAAATAATAACATACCCGTAAAAAGTGAGATTAAAACCTAAATTTTCTAAAAAGCCGTTTCAAACTGTTCAGAAACTGACTCAAAATTTGATGAATCGATATATGAAATCAAAAAAGTTTTCAGTTTCAACAACTCCAATATTTCCTACAATGGAAAAATTACCAAAAAAACCTGAAATTCCAAAAGTTTTAAAAAAAGTGGTGAAACCTAAAATTCCTAAAGCTCCAAAATTAACTAAAGATCGTTTTGAAACAACATCAGAATTTCATTCACGAATTGAAAAAGAGAAGATATATCATAGTCAGAGAATTAAAAATCTGCAAATTCGATATAGAAAAGATGTTGAAAAAAGAAATGAAAACATCAAAAGAATCCAAGTAGAATATAATCAACAAGTCGAAAATTGGAATAAAACTGTTGAAAATATTGAAAATAGATTTTTAGCAAAAGTTGAAAACTATAAAAAAGAGGTTCAGATTTTACAAAATCAGATCGATAAAATAGCAAAGTTTCAAAAATATAAACATACTAGAAATGATAGATTAAATCTTTTTACTGAAAAATCTTTCTTCGCGGTTATGGGAAATTTTGAGTTTAAATCCAAAGATTATAATGCTGATAAACGAATTTTTCAGGGTGTAGTTTTTTCTAAAAATGCAAAATATTCTAAAAAAGTTGAGTTTTCGATAGAGCCAAATCAGGCTAAGAAAGTTTGGAGTTCTAAGATTAATCCTAAATTAGATTTTCAATTTCAAGATAGTAGAATTGAACTTGAAAAAATTGAGATAGCAGGAAAACCTGTAAAACTTATCGATAAAATTCAGAAAACGGAAATTATTCAAGTTTCTCTTAAAAATGAGAAAGTTAAATTTAGTTCAGATATAGATCTTCAAATTACTAAAAATAGCAATTTTAGACGAACTCAAAAAATATCTTCAAATCTAAATCTCAATTTTCAAAACTCAAATTTAGATGAAAATTACAAAATTTCAGAGATTCAAGAGAAAAATAGCATTTCACAATATTCTAAAGATTTAGAAACTCTTTTAGCAAAAACTCCACAAGCTAACATCGATAAGAGAAAATGGGCTTTTATTATCGGAGTTGAAAAATATAGAGATGCTGAAAATGTACCGTTTTCAAAACGAAGCAGTGAAATGTTTAAGAAAACTATTCATAAAAGTTTAGGAGTTCCTGAACGAAATATCTACACTTTAATTGATAGCGATGCAACAACAACCAGAATTAAAGATAAGATGAGATTATTAATCTCAAATGTTAAAAATGGGGACATAATCTATTTTTACTATTCTGGACACGGAGTCCCTGAACCGAAAGAGCAGAAAGCTTTTATTTTGCCATCGGACAAGATAGTTGATTTTGTTTATGATGATAAAAATTTACAACTTGATAATATTTATAAGAAATTAACTGATTCAAGAGCTTCTAAAGTTATTGCATTTATCGATAGCTGTTTCTCTGGAAAAACTGGGGCAAAACAGAATCAAAATCTTTTTAAAGGAAAAGGAACTGCTTTTATTGGAGTTCGCACAAAAACAGATTTTGATAAAAATAAGATGGTTGTGATAACTGCGGGTGGTTCAAATGATTTCTCAAATATGTATAAAGAGAAAGGCTATCGAATGTTTTCATATTTTCTGATTAAAGATATTCTCAAAGGAAAACGAGATATTGGAATTTTGCACTCTTCTGTGAAAACAAAAGTTTATGAAATTTCAAACGAGCTTGGAGATAGCTATCGTCAAACTCCGCAAATTGATGGAAATATAGATTTAAGTTTGTAATCTAATTTCTACTATCGCTTTAGATTTTGTTGATGGTATAATTTGGGTTAATGATATTAATAAATCTCTTGAGACTTTAAATGAAATTGCTAAAGTTGTGCCAAAAGAGAATATGAGAATCGGAACTTCTTCATCTCTTCTTCATACTCCATACTCTCTGAAATATGAGGAAAAAATGGATTCTGAAATCAAATCTTGGTTATCTTATGCTGTTGAAAAACTCGATGAGGTTAATTTGATTAATTCACTTTTCTTTGGTAAAGAGCTTTCTAAAAAAGAGACTGCTATTCTTGACCAAAACAGAAAAGCTAATAAAAGTCGAAAAGAATCTAGCAAAGTTACAGATTCTGCTGTTCGAGAAAGAGTTGCGAATTTCAAATTTGTTCCTAGAGTTCCTTTTAAAGAACGAATTATCGAACAACATAAAAAATTCAGCTACAAACCTTTGGTTACGACTACAATCGGAAGCTTTCCACAAACTGCTGAAGTTCGACAAGCTCGACGAGATAATAAAGCGGGAACTCTTTCAGATGCTGATTATAAAAAATTCCTTGAAAAAGAAACAGCAAAAACTGTTAAATTTCAGGAAAAAATCGGCTTAGATGTTTTAGTTCATGGTGAATTTGAACGAAATGATATGGTTGAATATTTTGGTGAAAAACTAAATGGATTTGCATTTTCTCAAAATGGTTGGGTTCAAAGTTATGGTTCAAGATGTGTTAAGCCTCCACATATTTATGGTGATGTTTCTCGACCTGAAGCTATGACTGTGGATTGGATTACTTATGCACAATCTTTAACAAAAAGAGAGATGAAAGGAATGCTAACTGGTCCTGTGACTATTTTAGCTTGGTCTTTTGTTCGTGATGACCAACCTCGTTCTGAAACTTCTCGACAGATTGCTTTTGCGATTCAAGATGAAATTACAGATTTAGAGAAAGCTGGAATTGAGATGATTCAAGTTGATGAAGCTGCATTCAAAGAGGGTTACCCACTTAGAAAAGAGGATATTCCAACTTATGAAAAATGGGCTGTTGATGATTTCTTAGTAACAACTTCATCTGTAAAACCATCAACTCAAATTCACACTCATATGTGCTATTCTGAATTCAACGATATTATCAAAACTATCGAAGCAATGGATGCTGATGTTATCTCAATTGAGACTAGCCGAAGTGGAAATGAGCTTTTAAAAGTGTTTAATAAAGTTAGCTACAAACAAGAAGTTGGACCTGGGGTTTATGATATTCATTCTCCAAGAGTTCCATCGGTTGAAGAAATGGTTAAACAGATTGAGGAACTTCTAAAAGTTTTACCTGCTCGACAACTTTGGATTAATCCTGATTGTGGTTTGAAAACTCGAGGTTGGGCTGAAGTTGAGGAGTCTCTTCAAAATATGGTAGAGGCAGTTGAAACTGTTCGTCAGAATCAAAAAGAGGCTGAAATTCAAGCAAAAATTGATGCTGAAAATAAAGCTAAAGAGAAAGCAGATGCGGAAGCAAAAGCTAAATTAGAAGCTGAAAAAACAGAATCAAAAGAGGAAGTGAAAACTGAATCTAAAGAAGAGACTAAAGAGGCTTAGAACTTTTTAGAATTTTCTTGACTGTCATTGTCGGCTCTGTTTGGGTCGGCTTTGGAGTTTGGTATAATTATGAGAAAGATTGGAGATGAAAAATTGAGAAAAACATTTGACGAATTGCTATCAGATTACAATAAGCTTAGTGATATATTTAAAACATCATTTTTAAATATAGAACAAGGAACATTAAAAGACTATTACAGAAGACTATTTTTAGAATTGCTTCAAAATATAGATGATCAACAATCAAAACAAGCATTAATTAAATTAGATACAAAAAATAAAATAATAGTTATTGCAAATAGTGGTGTTCCTTTTTCAAAAGATGGTTTAATATCATTAATGATTAGTAGCACAAGCCCGAAAGATAAAACTTTTATAGGAAGTAAAGGTTTAGGATTTCGTTCTCTTTTAAACTGGGCAGGTGAAATATATGTGAAAAGTGAAGATTTAAGCATTGAATTTTCAGCTAAAAATAGAGATAAATTACAACCAGATGGAAAAAGGTCTATTTTATCTGCACCTGAATGGATTGATGAAAAAAATCCAAGAGAATGGATAAAGAAAATTAAAGTATCTGATAAATATATAACTTATATTGCTATTCATTATAAAGATAATGTTGAACATAGAATAATTGAACAGTTGGATAAAGTTTCTGAAGAATTACTATTTTTTATAAACCATATGGAAAAAATTGAAATAATTAAAGATAATCAAAAATCAATTTTCCATAAAAAAATATGGAAAATAAAAACTCTTGAGAAGTTATTACCTCAAGAATATCAAGATGAAGATGAAGATATTCAAGAAAGTTATCAGATAAAAGTTATTTTACCTCCAAATAATGAAAAAGTAAATCCATTCCTTTTTTCTTATTTTCCAACTAAAATTAAAATAGACTTTCCCGCTTTAATTCATACAACTTTTGAATTAGATACCTTACGAGAAGGAATAATAGATTCAGAAAAAAATCGATTTATTGTTATTGAATTAGCTAATTTTTTAATTAAGGTAGCGGAAAGTTTCAAAGAAAAAAATGCAAACTGGAAAACTTACGAATTTGTAAATATTAAACACAAAAATGAAATTTTAGAAGAGTTTGGTTTCTATGAAATTATAGAAGATTGGAAAGAGACAGCTGAAATTTATCCTTGTGTTGATAATAAATATAGAAAAAAAGGTAAATTTGCTTTTTACAATAATGAGTTTTCAAATTTTATGGAAAATCATTCTGAAATTCAAGGCAATATTCTAAAAAGCAATACTTATATTGACGAATATTCTTTAACATTCTCAACATCTAATTTTACAAAAATTATCAACCAAATTAGTGAAAAAGATTTGAGCTTAGATGAAAGAGTTGAATTAATTAGAGTTATTAGAATAATCTCTGATGATCATCAACTTGATAATTCGAAATTTTATCTTTTAATTAATCAAAATGGACAACTGGCAAAACAAAAAATATATACATATTTTAAAGATATAGATTGTCTTCCAAAATTTGAAAATATCAATTATGATTATATTTTACCTGAACTTCAAGCTTTACTTAAAAGTAAAGATGTGCGGACAAGGATTAAATTTATTAAAGGTCTTGCAAATGGAAGCGATTTGACAGATGATATTAATAAATGTGTAGCAGGTCGTGATGCTGAATCTTTTGTTAAAAAGTATTTTGAACAACAGCAAAAAGATAAGAAAATTAGTGAATTTCAGCAGGTTTCTGGTTATGCTGAAAACGGACAAGATGGATTAGGTTATGATTTTGAATATACAGATAATCAAAAGAAAGAACATTTTGTAGAAGTTAAAAGTTTCAATAATAAATATTTTTGTTTCTCAAAGAACGAAGAAAATATTGCAAATACTAAAACTGATGATAATTATCATATCTTTTTGGTTAAGATAAAAAATAACTCTATTTGTGATATTGGAAATATGTTTTATAACAAAAACATAGAAGTAAATAAAACTATGTTTCAAAAAGTTGTAGAATGGATTCAAAATAATATTATTAAAAATAATAATAAAACTATTTATTATGCTAACACACAAAATGACAGATGTGATAAGGCATTAAACTTTTCTAAAGAAAAATCAAATTCAGAAAAGTATTATGTTTTAGAAAAATATCTTTAGTTCTAAAAGCATTTAGAGATTTGCAAATATATATTTATAACTGTATTTTGTTGTAAATTGAAGTTAGCCTTTTTTTGTTATAATTTTAATTGAAACAAAAAATCTAACAAAAAGGCTTACTGAAATTATGGCATATAAATATGATTCTGCCCTTAAACATTTTACCTATTCTAAAGAGAGCTACAAAATCATCTCTGATTTTCTTCTTTCAGGAGAAAAAAGCAATCCAAATATTCTTTTAAATGTAACAAAGATTTCTAAAGAGTTTGGAAAACGACCAAATGATTGGTTTGCAATTTCAACAACCCTCTCTTTTATTAAAGCATTGATTCAAATCAAATTAGAAAATGGTAAAGACCTAAATAAAATTTTCTATAAATTTATAAAAAATGAAAAAT